>Ga0213920_1000107_pt1 | contig 89597 bp, 78 predicted proteins | sample McNCre1117MG_FD_161054 | JGI IMG/M metagenome (GOLD analysis project Ga0213920, IMG submission 161054) | Freshwater microbial communities from McNutts Creek, Athens, Georgia, United States - 11-17 MG | ecosystem: Environmental > Aquatic > Freshwater > Creek | place: USA: Georgia | collected...
ACGCGCCATGGGCACGCCGCCAAAACGCGCATGCATCTCTTGCCTGCCCCATGGTGCGCCCAGGTCGGATGCCATCTGGTGCAGCACGTCCAGGCCCGGCGCTTCGCTGTCCACCAGCGTGCCGTCGAGGTCAAAAATCAGCGCAGCAATCGGCATGATGGGCTTTTGCAAGGGCCAAAGAAAAAGGCCGCCTGATGCAAGACCAGGCGGCCCGGAGGGCTCAGGTCACAGAGCGGCTTGGGCCTTGACGCTTTCGCAAGCCATCAAGATGCGCTCAGGCGTGGCGGGGGCATCCATGTACACCACGGCTTTGTGGTCGGCGCTGGCAGCCACGGCATCGCGCAAAGCGAAGAAGGCAGACAGGCCCAACATCAAAGGTGGTTCGCCCGTGGCCTTGCTGTTGAAAGGCGTGGGCTTGTTGTTTTGGTTTTCAAACAGAGACACCTTGAAGTGCTCAGGGATATCTCCCGCCACTGGAATTTTGTAGGTGCTTGGGCCATGCGTGAGCAGCTTGCCCTTCTTGTCCCAAATGCACTCTTCCATGGTGAGCCAACCCATGCCTTGCACATACGCGCCTTCGATCTGGCCTTTGTCCAATGCGGGGTTGATGCTGCGGCCCACGTCGTGCACGATGTCCACCGCCTTGAGCCACCACTCGCCGGTGCGGGTGTCGATCTCCACTTCGCTCACGGCAGCGCCGTAGCAGTAGTAATAGAAAGCACGGCCGTTCAGCGTGGTGAAGTCGTATTTGATTTCGGGCGTCATGTAGAAGCCTGTGACGCTCAGGCCAACGCGGTCGAGCCACGCTTGCTTGGTCACGTCGGCCCACTTGACGGACTTGCCGCCACCATGGACTTCGTTGTTTGCGAAAGTCACATCGCCTTCAGCACAACCCAACATGCGGGCAGCCACAGGCTTCAAGCGCTCGCGCATTTGCGCAGTGGCGTTCATGATGGCTGCGCCATTGATGTCGGCACCGCTGGATGCTGAAGTGGCCGACGCGTTGGGCACTTTTTGTGAATCGGTGGCGGTGATGCGCACGTGGTCCACGCTGATACCCAAACCATCGGCACACACCTGTGCCATCTTGGTGTTCAGGCCTTGGCCCATTTCTGTGCCGCCGTGGTTACAGCTGACCGAGCCATCCATATAAACCACCAGCAGCGCGCCGCCTTGGTTCAAGTGTGTAGCGGTAAAGCTGATGCCGAACTTCAAAGGCACGAGCGACAAACCACGCTTGCGTGTTTTGCTCTTGGCGTTGAAGGCTTGCACCGCGGCGCGGCGCTCGGCGTATTTGGATTCGTGTTCGACTTGCGCGATCACCTTATCACCCACCCAGTCTTCAATGAGCTGGTTGTATTGGGTGGTCATGGTGTCGGGTGTGCCGCTGATAGCGGGGTCTTTGTAGAGGTTGAGCTTGCGCACTTCCAATGGGTCTTTGCCCAAAGTCATCGCGATCTCGTCCATCACTGTTTCGATACCAAACATGCCTTGTGGGCCGCCGAAACCGCGGAAAGCGGTGGCGCTTTGCGTGTTGGTTTTGCAGCGATGGCTCACCAACTTCAAAGCTGGGATGTGATAGCTGTTGTCGATGTGCAAGCAAGCGCGGTCGTTCACAGGACCGGAGTAGTCGGTGCTGTAACCGCAGCGAGACATCAGCGTGATGTCGGCACCGAGCACGCGGCCGTTGTCGTCAAAGCCCACTTCGTAGTCGATACGGAAATCGTGGCGCTTGCCAGTGATGGTCATGTCGTCATCGCGGTTCACGCGCAGCTTGACAGGCTTTTGCAACTTGAACGCAGCCAGAGCAGCGCTCTGGCTGAAGATGCTGGCGTTGCCTTCTTTGCCACCAAAGCCGCCACCCATGCGACGGCAAATCACTTCGACGTCGTTGGTGTGCAGGTTCAGGGCGTGCGCGGCTTCGCGTTGGTTGCCGTCGGGGTGCTGGGTCGACACGTACAGCGTGAGCTGGCCGTCTTCCTTGGGCACCGCATAAGTGATCTGGCCTTCGAGGTAAAACTGTTCTTGCTGGCCAGTGCGTGTGGTGCCTTTGATTTTGTGAGGCGCATTGGCAATGGCCGCTGCGGCATCACCGCGCGTGATGCCCTTGGCAGGCATGATGAAGCTGCCCGCTTCCATCGCTTCTTCCACCGTCAAGATAGGCTTGAGTTCTTTCACCAACACCTTGGCTTTGTGGGCAGCCTCACGTGCGTAGAGCATGTCACGCGCCACAACCACCGCCACGGCTTGTCCGACGAACTCAACCTTGCCAGCGGCGAGGAACGGGTCGTCGTGCACGATGGGGCCGCAGTTGTTTTCGCCCGGAATGTCTTTGGCGGTGTAGACCGCCACCACGCCGTGCTCTTTCAAAATCGCTTCGCGGTCAATGCCGTCACCAATCAACTCGCCATGCGCCACGGGCGACAAGATGAGCGCGGCATACAAAGTGCCAGCGTGCTCTGGGATGTCGTCGATGTAAGTGGCCGTGCCTGTCACATGCAAGTGCGCGGACTCGTGAACGACGTCGGTGCCCTGCTGAATATGAGAAGCAGGCAAGAGGTTTTTCAGGTTGGTAGGAGCGTTCATCACACCACCTCCGTAGTTGGTTCTTCAATGAATTCGAGCACAAGGTTACGAGCCACCAATGCACGGTACGCCCATGTGGCACGCAAGCCGTCGCGAGCGGTGAAGCTAGAGGCAATCACGGCATCCAAATCAGCGGCTTTCACGTCTGCTGGCGATTTGCCTTCAAGCACAGCTTCGAGCTTTGGTGCACGCGCTGGGAATGGGCTCAGGCCGTTGTAGGCCAGCTTCACACCGCTCAACTTGCCGTCTTTCAGCGTGTAGCTGATGGCAGCGCAAGTGGCCGAAATGTCTTGCTCAAAACGCTTGCTCACCTTGTGGGCGCGGAACACTTGGCCAGCCACGGGCTTGGGCAACTCGACCGCTTCGATGAACTCACCGGCTTCGAGCACGCTTTTCTTCATGCCGGTGTAGAAGTTTTCCAGCAACACGTTGCGAGTTTTCTCGCCACGGCGCAGCACCAAGTTAGCACCCAGCGCCAGCAAGCAAGGCATGGAGTCGCCAATGGGTGAACCGTTGGCGATATTGCCCGCCAAGGTGGCTGTAGAACGGATGGGGGGCGAACCAAAGCGGCGCAGCACTTCGGCAAAGTCGGGGTAAGCCTTGGCAATGAGTGCCTCAACTTGCGTCAATGACACCGCAGCGCCAATACGCCAAGCCTTGTCGGTCTCGGTCACTTGGCGCAGTTCTTTGACGTTGCCCAAGTACATGATGTGGTCGGGGCGCGCGAACTGCTTGTTCACTTGCAAACCGATTTCGGTGCTGCCGGCCAACAAAGTGGTGGTGGGGTGCTTGACCAAATAGTCAGACACTTCAGCCAGCGTGGCGGGAGACACAAACTCGTTGCCCTTGCGGGTGCGCACCACGGGCTGCACGATGATTTCGCCGTCGAGGCTCATGGTCGGCGTGCTGGCACGTTTGATTTCTTTGAGCAGAGGCAGGTCAGCGCTGTCGTCCACTTTCAAAGCTGTTTTCTTTTGGCAAGCCTTGGCTGTCGCGTCGATGATCGGCGCGTAGCCTGTGCATCGGCACAAGTTGCCGCTCAAGGCATCGGTGATTTCTTGGCGCACAGGTGCGGTGTTGGTTTGCACCAAGTTCACCAAGCTCATCACGATGCCCGGCGTGCAAAAGCCGCACTGCGAGCCGTGGCACTTGACCATCTCTTCTTGCACGGGGTGCAAAGTGCCATCGGCCTTCTTCAAGCTCTCCACGGTCTTGATGGATTTGCCATCAAGCGAAGGCAACAACTGAATACACGCGTTGGTGGCCACATAGTCCACGCCCGTGCCAGCAGCATTGAGTTCACCCACCATCACCACGCAGGCGCCACAGTCGCCTTCGGCGCAACCTTCTTTGGTGCCGGTGCGGTGGAGCTGCTCACGCAGGTAATCAAGAACAGTGGTGGTGCGACGAGCGCCTTGGGCTTCGACAATTTTGCCGTCGAGCACAAAGCGCACGGTGTTGGTGACTTGGGTCATGGTGTGGGGTGTGGAAATCTGGAGAAAGATCCGAGATTTTAGTGACATGCACCCCAAATCCGCAGCAGGTATGCCGCTTGGTATACAAATATTTGGGGTTACATGTCCTCGATGCGGCCCTCGGCGTCCACGCGGTAGCAGCGCACGTCCAAATTGAATACCTCTGGTTTCACAATCGATGTGCCCATCAGCATGCGGGCGCATTCTTGGATACCTTCTGGTATCGAGGGGTGCGGGAAGATCAGCTCGGCCAAGTGTTCGATGCCAATGTCCATCGAAATCATCAAAGCCACGGCCATGATGGTGCTCGATGCATGCGGTCCCATGACGCGCATGCCCAAAATCTTCATCTCGTCATCATCGGACACCAAGATTTTGAAAAAACCATCCAGCTTGTGCATGGCCAACGCACGGTTGACATAGCGGTAGTGCATCGAGGCCAAGCGGTACGGGATTTTTTTCCGACGCGCCTGTGTTTCGTTCAAGCCCACCGAGGCCACCTCAGGGTTCAAGAACATGATAGTGGAGATGTTCTCGTACACCAGCTCGCGCTTAGGTTGGCCAAACATGCGTTCCACCGCATGACGACCTTCCAACTCACCCACGTTGACCAGTGAAATGTCGGCGGTGAAATCGCCCACCGCGTAAATATTAGGCACGTTGGAGCGGGTGTGCTCGTCATCAATGCAGCCACGGTCATTCAGGGTCACGCCTGCAGCTTCAAGGCCGAGGTTTTCGTGGTTGGACACACGGCCGACGGAAATCAGGGCTTTTTCAACCGTGTGGGTTTCTTTACGGCCATCTTTGAACGTGAGCACGTATTCGACCTTGCCATCGACGATGCTCATTTTTTCAAGCGATGCACCGTGGTGAATCACAGCGCCGTTGTCTTCCAAATTGGCCGCCACGGCGTGCGAAATGTCTTCGTCCTCGAAGGGCAAGATGCGCTCTTCTTTGTCAATCAAATAGACCTTGGTTTTGCCAAAGTTCGAGAAGATGGTGGCGAATTCACAACCGATCACACCCGCGCCTAGGATCACGATGCTCTTAGGAAAATCGGGCAACGACGACACGCCGTCACTGGTGAGGATGATTTTTTCGTCAATCGGGATGTGGGGCAAATAACGGGGGCGGCTGCCCACGGCCATCACCGTGTTTTCGGCCCAAATGGTTTGCTTGGCACCCTCGGCATCGGTGATGTCGATCTCGTTTTTAGAGGCAAATTTGGCGTGGCCGTTGAAAAACGTCAGCTGCCCTGTTTTTTGGAAATACGAAATTTGCTTTTTGAGCTGTACGTGCTTTTCAGCTACGGCGCGGTGCGCTTGATGCATCACGCTGGAGAAATGCACCTCCGAGTCGTACACCGTGTAGCCCAAGTTGGTGTTGTGCGTTTGCTGGTAACTCTCTGACAGCTCCCACAAGGTTTTGGAAGACAGCGCACCATCAAAAATGCCAGCACCGCCCACCTTGTTGCGCTCGACCAGCGCGACACGCTTGCCAAAGTCGATGGCGCGCATGGCGGCCGCAAAACCGGACGGACCGGCACCAATCACGCACACGTCAAACTTTTCCAAGGCCAAACTCCAATAACGAATAAATTGATTAATTCATCATTATTGGTGATATTGACGACTTTAGATGAAAGTTTGACGGGAGTTACCCGTAAGTTGAACTCAAGAGCCGCGGTAAGTCGAGTAGCTCCAAGGGCTCACCAACAAAGGCACGTGGTAATGCTGGTCGGTGTGGGCCACGCCAAAGTCAAGGCTGACGTGGTTCAAGAAGTTGGGCTCAGGCAAGTCCACCTTCTTCGAGGCAAAGTAGCCCTTCACATCAAACACCAAGCGGTAGGTGCCTTTTTTCAAGCTGTCGTTGTCGTACAGCGGGCCGTCTGGGTTGCGGCCATCGTGGTTCAGGGTGAACGACTTGACCAAGGTGGCTTGGCCGTCCTCGGTGGTGGTGAACAGTGACACTTTCATACCGGCTGCGGGGCCGCCGTGCATGGTGTCTAAAACGTGTGTGCTCAATCCCATGAAATGCTCCGAAAATGATTAGCGACCGAGTTGGTCGACTGAAAGTGTATACAATTTTTCCATTTGGGTCTATCATGACCTCAAGTGAATTTGCCGGAGATCCCAAATGGACAGCTCAACCGCCACCCGAAGCATTGTGAACGCGCTCACCAAAGCCATTGTGGAGCACCGCCTACACCCTGGCACCAAACTGGCCGAGCAAAAACTGGCTGACCACTTTGGCGTGTCACGCACCTTGATTCGCCAAGCGCTGTTCCAGCTCGTGCAAAAGCGCCTCATCCGCATGGAGCCCGCGCGCGGTGCGTTTGTGGCCACCCCCTCATCTGACGAAGCGCGCCAAGTGTTTGCGGTGCGCCGCATGATTGAGGTGGAAATGACGCGCAGCTTTGTGCGCAACGTGACACCCGCACAAATTAAAGCGCTCAAAGAACACGTGGCCGAAGAAAAAGCCGCCGTCAGCCGCGGCGATGTACCGGGCCGCACCGACTTGTTGGGCGACTTCCACGTGCGCATGGCAGAGCTCATGGGCAACGATGTGCTGGCGCAAATTTTGAGCGAGCTGATTTCGCGCTGCGCCCTGATCACCTTGATGTACCAAAGCACGAACGCGGCAGAACACTCGGCTGAAGAACATTCTGAAATCTTGAAGGCCATCGCTGCCAAAGACGAAGCCTTGGCCGTCAAGCTGATGGACGAGCACTTGCGCAACGTGGAAGAAGGCTTGGCCTTGGACCGAAAAGTGCCTAGCAACGACATCGCCATGGCGTTGGCCTGAACACAAATAAAACTACGGAGACACCCGCATGTCCAACGCCACCTACGACAGCACCGCCGCCTACCCACGTGATCTCGTGGGCTATGGCCGCCAAGTGCCGCACGCGCAATGGCCCAACCAAGCCCGCATCGCGGTGCAGTTTGTGTTGAACTACGAAGAAGGCGGCGAAAACGCCACGGTGCACGGTGACGCGGGCAGCGAGATGTTTTTGAGCGAAATGTTCAACCCGCCTAGCTTTCCAGACCGCCACCTGAGCATGGAAGGCATTTACGAATACGGCTCACGCGTGGGCGTGTGGCGCATCTTGAGCGAGTTTGAAAAACGCGGCTTGCCGCTTACCGTGTTTGGCGTGAGCATGGCGCTTGAGCGCCACCCCGAACTCACCGCCGCGTTTGTAGAGCTCGGCCACGAAATTGCCTGCCACGGTTACCGCTGGATCAACTACCAAACCATCGACGAAGCCACCGAGCGCGAACACATGCACAAGGGCATCGAGATCATCGAGCGCCTCACAAGCACCACGCATGGCAACAGCATTCACGGTGCAGGCTGGTACACCGGCCGCGACAGCCCCAACACACGCCGCTTGGTGGTCGACCACGGTGGCTTTGAGTACGACAGCGACTACTACGGCGAAGACCTGCCCTTTTGGATGAAGGTCCAAAAAACCAATGGCGACGTGGTGCCCCAACTCGTCGTGCCCTACACCCTCGACTGCAACGACATGCGCTTTGCGCTGCCCCAAGGCTTTAGCCAAGCAGAAGACTTCTTTGTGTACTTGCGCGACAGCTTTGATGCGCTGTATGCCGAAGGCGACGAAGCACCCAAGATGATGAGCATCGGCATGCACTGCCGCTTGCTGGGCAAGCCCGGCCGCATCGTGGCATTGCAAAAGTTCTTAGACCACATCGCCAAACACGACCGTGTGTGGGTGGCCCGCCGCATCGACATTGCACGCCACTGGAAACAAGTGCATCCGTACAGCGGCAACTAAACAGCAGGACATCCTCATGAGCACCATCACGCTGAACCAAATCAACACACTGCCCCACGCTGAGGCAGCGGCCTTGCTCACAGGTTTGTACGAGCACTCCGACTGGATTGCAGCCCAAGCCCTAGACGAGCGGCCTTTTGCCTCAGCCGCTGCGCTCAAGCACGCGATGGTCAAAGTGCTCGAACACGCAGGCCGCGAACCTCAGCTGGCTTTGGTGCGTGCCCACCCCGAATTGGCTGGCAAAGCGATGGTGAGCAAAAGCCTCACCGCTGAATCGACCAACGAACAAACCAAAGCAGGCCTGACCAACTGCACACCTGATGAGTTTGCGCACATTCAGCAGCTCAACGCGAGCTACAACGCCAAGTTTGGTTTCCCCTTCATCTTGGCCGTGCGCGGGCCGCGTGGCTCGGGCTTGAACAAGCAGCAAATCATCAGCACCTTTGAGCGCCGCCTGCACAACCACCCCGACTACGAACTGGCCGAGTGCTTGCGAAACATCCACCGCATCGTGGAGATTCGCCTCAACGACAAGCTGGGGTACGAGCCCGCGCTGGGCCACGAAGTGTGGGACTGGCACGAATGGCTGGCTCAGTTCAGCGATGTAGGCGCGGTCAACAAACACGCACCGCACGCCGCACGCGAAGAGCTCACCGTCACCTACCTGACCGACGCACACCTGAAATGCGCCCGCACGATTGAGCTAGGCATGAAGGCCTGTGGCTTTGACGAGGTGCGCATTGACGCGGTGGGCAACGTGGTGGGTGTTTACAAAGCAGCATCCGCACATGCGAAAACCTTGATGACCGGCTCGCACTACGACACCGTGCGCAACGGCGGCAAATACGACGGCCGCTTGGGCATCTTCGTGCCCATGGCCTGCGTGCGCGAGCTGGCCCGTGCGGGCAAACGTTTGCCTTTCAACCTTGAAGTGGTGGGCTTTGCCGAAGAAGAAGGTCAGCGCTACAAAGCCACTTTCCTCGGCTCTGGAGCATTGGTGGGCGACTTTAAAAATGAGTGGCTGGACCAGAAAGATGCGGACGGCATCACGATGCACCAAGCCATGAAGCAAGCCGGCTTGAAGATTGAAGACATCCCCAAGCTCACGCGCAATGCGGCTGACTACTTGGGCTTTGTGGAAGTTCATATTGAGCAAGGCCCTGTGCTGAACGAGCTGGATATTCCACTGGGCGTGGTCACTTCCATCAACGGCAGCGTGCGCTTTGTGGGCGAGATCACCGGCATGGCCAGCCATGCAGGCACCACGCCAATGGACCGCCGCCGCGATGCCGCTACCGCTGTCTCCGAACTTGCGCTGTACGTTGAAAAGCGCGCAGCCCAAGAAGCTAACTTGGTAGGCACCATTGGCATGCTCAGTGTCCCTAACGGCTCCATCAACGTGGTGCCCGGTCGCTGCCAATTCAGCCTTGACCTGCGTGCCACCACCAATGAGTTGCGTGACAGCCTGATGCACGACGTGTTGGCTGAACTCAAAGCCATTTGCGAACGCCGTGGCCTGCACTACACCCTCGAAGAAACCATGCGCGCCAGCGCCGCACCCAGCGACGCCAAGCTGCAAGCCCTGTGGGAACAGGCCGTTCAAAGCTTGGGCGTGCCCGTGTTCCACCTGCCCAGCGGCGCAGGCCACGACGCGATGAAGCTGCACGAAGTCATGCCGCAAGCCATGTTGTTTGTGCGCGGCCAAAACGCCGGCATCAGCCACAACCCACTTGAATCCACTACGAGCGACGACATGCAACTGTGCGTTGACGCCTTCATGCACTTGCTGCACAACTTATAAGAGACACACCATGAGCCAAACCCAATACGCCCAACTCGACGCTTGGATCGACGCGCACTTTGACGAGCAAGTGAAGTTCTTGCAAGCCTTGGTGCAAGTCCCCACCGACACACCACCCGGCAACAACGCACCTCACGCCGAGCGCACCGCCGAGTTGTTGCACAGTTTTGGCTACGAAGCCGAAAAGCACGCTGTGCCTGCTGACGAAGTAAAAGCCTACGGTTTGGAAAGCATCACCAACCTCATCGTTCGCCGCAAGTTTGCCGATGGCGGCAAAACCATTGCACTCAACGCCCACGGCGATGTGGTACCTCCAGGCGAAGGTTGGACGCACAAGCCCTACGGCGCTGAGATTGAAAACGGCGCGATGTTTGGCCGCGCCACGGCAGTGAGCAAAAGCGACTTCTCGACATTCACCTTTGCCACACGCGCACTCGAATCATTGAGCTTACCTTTGAAAGGCGGCATCGAGCTGCACTTCACCTACGACGAAGAATTTGGCGGCGAAAAAGGCCCAGGCTGGTTGCTGTCACACGGCCTGACCAAACCCGACCTGATGATTGCCGCAGGCTTTAGCTACCAAGTGGTCACCGCTCACAACGGCTGCTTGCAAATGGAAGTCACCGTGCAAGGCGAAATGGCCCATGCTGCCATTCCCGACAGCGGCACTGATGCCCTGCAAGGCGCGGTGCACATCTTGAATGCACTACATGCACTCAACGAGGACTACAAAAAAACCACCTCGAAGATCGAAGGCATCACTCACCCTTACTTGAACGTGGGTCAAATCAGCGGTGGCACCAACACCAACGTCGTGCCAGGCAAGGTCGTGTTCAAACTCGACCGCCGCATGATTCCGGAAGAAAACCCTGTCGAAGTCGAAGCGTCCATTCGCAAAACCATCGAAGACGCAGCCGCGTCATTCAGCCCACCCCGTGGTGGCAAGCAACTCAAAGTCGATATCAAACGCCTCTTACTGGCTAAGGCCATGGTGCCGCTGGCAGGCAACAAGCCTTTGGTCGACGCTATTCAAAAACACGGTGAACAAATGTTTGGCGAACCCATCCCCGCTGTGGGCACACCGCTCTACACCGACGTGCGCTTGTATGTGGCGCAGGGCATTCCGGGCGTCATCTATGGCGCGGGCCCGCGCACCGTGCTCGAGAGCCACGCCAAGCGCAACGATGAACGTGTGATGTTGGAGGATGTGCGTCGGGCTACTAAGGTGGTGGCGCGTACTTTGTTGGATTTGTTGAGCTAAGCACGTCAACGCTAATATGTGTGTACGGCCCTTAGGGGCCGTATTTTTTTGAGCGTCACATTTGCACGCTCACATCTTTCACGGCAAAGATGAATCAATAAATGTATTGTAAACCCATGTTTTACACTTTATGATCATCAGCTTCAAACACAAAGGGCTCGAAGCCTTCTTTCTCACGGGGAACGCTGCTGGCGTCCAAGCCATTCACCGCAAACGCTTACGCGAAGTGCTGACTGTATTGAATGTGGCTAAAGGCCCAGAAGATTTACAACGCCCCTCTTGGCGAACGCATCCATTGCACGGTAACCGTAAAGGGTTTTATGCGATTTGGGTTCAAGCCAATTGGCGATTGACTTTTCGCTTTGTTGACACCGACGTTGAACTACTGGACTACTTGGACTATCACTGATGGCTACTCTTCACATGCACAACCCCGCATCCCCCGGTGAACTCTTATCGGGTTGGTTAGATGACCTGCACATGAGCGTGACTTCGTTTGCAGCTCACATTGGCACCAGCCGCGTCATGCTCTCGCGCGTGGTCAATGGACGCTCGGCCATCAGCGCCGATATGGACTTGCGTCTATCCGAAGCGTTAGGCACCACACCCGGCCATTGGCTGGCTTTACAGCAGCAACGCGATCTTTGGGTGGCGCAGCAACTTGCCAAAAAGCGTAAGCGCATCAAACCCCTGACAGCAACGCCCAAAAATCTGAGCTAAAGAAAACCTGCAGACCCAGCAAAACCACACAAAAATAGGGTTTCTCCGTAAGACGCTCCAATGATATTTTGTATACAGTTTTGTATGCGAGAAATCCCAAAGGAGAAACGATGACTCAATCCACCCATCCCGTCGACGAGCACCTGCCCACCGGCAAGCTCGCCGCCCTCGGCTTGCAACACGTGCTCGTCATGTATGCAGGCGCCGTGGCTGTGCCACTCATCGTGGGCCGTGCTTTGAAGCTCAGCCCAGAACAAGTCGCCATGCTCATCTCAGCAGACTTGTTTGTGTGCGGCTTGGTCACCCTCATCCAGTCTTGGGGCGCCACCCAATGGTTTGGCATTCGCTTGCCCGTCATGATGGGTGTGACATTTGCTGCCGTGGCACCTATGGTCGCTATGGCCGGCGCTAACCCTGGCGACACAGGTGCTCAACTCATCTTTGGTGCCATCATGGGCGCGGGTGCTATCTCTATGTTGATTGCACCTTTGGTCAGCCGCATGCTGCGGTTCTTCCCGCCAGTGGTTACGGGCACCATCATTGCCGTCATCGGCATCAGCTTGATGCGTATCGGCATTAACTGGATTTTCGGCAATCCCTTCGGCCCTACAGCACCGTCCATCGTCAACCCAGAACACGCCAAGTGGCTGGCTGACGCTGCCGCCGCTGCCTCAGCCCCAGGCTCTACCTTGCCAGCCGTGCCGAAAGATTTGGCCTTGATGGCCAAGATGCCTAACCCCAAGTACGCAGACCTCACAGGCGTGGGCATTGCAGCTTTGGTGTTGGCGTCTATCTTGTTGATTTCTAAGTTCGCCAAAGGCTTCATCGCCAACATCTCTGTGCTGTTGGGCATCATCATTGGTGGCATCGTGGCCACCAGCATGGGCCTGATGAACTTTGACAAAGTGGGCAAGGCCGAATGGTTTGGCATCGTCACACCATTCCAGTTTGGTATGCCTGTGTTTGACCCTGTGCTCATCCTCACCATGACCTTGGTCATGATCGTGGTCATGATCGAATCCACCGGCATGTTCTTGGCCTTGGGCGAAATGACCGACCGTCATGTCGACCGCGCTGCACTTACCCGTGGTTTGCGCACTGATGGTTTGGGCACGCTGATTGGCGGCATCTTCAACACATTCCCCTACACCAGCTTCTCGCAAAACGTGGGCCTCGTCGCCGTCACTGGCGTGAAAAGCCGCTTTGTGTGTGTGGCAGGCGGCATCATCTTGATCATCTTGGGTGTGATTCCAAAGATGGCTGCTTTGGTGGAGTCCTTGCCCACTGTGGTGTTGGGCGGCGCTGGCTTGGTGATGTTTGGCATGGTGGCAGCCACCGGCATTCGCATCTTGGGCAGCGTGGACTTCAAGACCAACCGCTTCAACAGCTTGGTGGTGGCCATCTCCATCGGTATCGGCATGATTCCGCTGATCGCCCCTAACTTCAAACAATGGATGCCACACAACTTGCATCCACTGATTGAGTCTGGCATCTTGTTAGCCTCTATCTCTGCTGTGTTGTTGAACCTGTTCTTCAACGGCGCGTCTGAAGACGATTCAGCTGCAGTGGCAGCGGCCCGTCAAGCTGACAGCCACTAAACCTCTCTCGCAAAGAAAAGCCCGCTGATTCAGCGGGTTTTTTCATGGGCGCTGCTGGCCGATTGCATCTAGGACCATCGCATAAGCAGTAATACCAACGCGGCTCAAAGCCCCGCGCCGTTACACTTACGCCTCACATAGAGCAGCCCATGAGGCCTGCCATTACCCAATTCCCCCTTGGAGCAAATTACACATGGAATACCTGCAAAGCACTGACTTCTGGCTAGGCTTGCTGCTGATCACTTGGATCAACATCCTTTTGTCAGGCGATAACGCTGTTGTCATCGCATTGGCTGCGCGTGGCCTGCCACCAGAGCAACAAAAGAAAGCCATCATGTTCGGTTCAGGCGCTGCTGTGGTGCTGCGTATTGGTTTGACCGTGATTGCGGCCAAGTTGATGGCTTTGGAATATTTGCAAATCATCGGCGGCTTGCTGCTGTTGTGGATTGGCGCTCAGTTGCTAGAAGCTGAAGAAGAAAGTGAAGAAGAAGCCAGCGCCCACAGCAATCTGTTTGCTGCGATTCGCACGATCTTGATCGCCGACTTGGTCATGAGCTTGGACAACGTCATCGGCGTGGCTGCAGCTGCAAAAGGTGATGAAGTGCTGTTGATCATTGGCTTGGCCATCAGCATTCCTTTGGTGATTTTTGGTAGCACTTTGATGATCAAGTTGATGGAACGTTATCCCGTCATCATCACATTGGGTGCATGCTTGATCGGCTGGGTTGGCGGTGAGACGGTGGCCAACGACGTGGTGCTTCGCGAATTCGGCCAAGCCAACCATTGGTTCCACTTGGCTTGCGCTGCTGCAGGCGCAGTCATTGTGTTGGCCTGGGGCAAACTCAAATCAGCACAACACCACAAGACAGAAGACGCTGAATAAGCGCCCCTCCTGCTCTCGAATAAGCCAGCCACTGCGCTGGCTTTTTTATTGATTCAGCAAAAGTACACAAGCGCACCAGAGATGTGCAAACCACCACGTTGGTGCACCGTCAGCTTGTATACAAACCAAAGTCGCGCACAATTTGCGCCCAGAACCACGCAAATAAGCTCCCCAGACTGGGCACCTTTATTGCAAGGTCGTATACACAGCTCCTTCATTTTTTAGTTTTTCAGAGGCTCACATGATCAAACGCACCTTCATCAAAACCACACTCGGCTTGGCACTGGCTGCTAGCTTTGCAGGCGTTTCGGCACAAACCACGCCTTTGAAATTTCAACTCGACTGGCGCTTTGAAGGCCCAGCCGCCTTCTTCTTGGTGCCTGCTGCCAAAGGCTATTTCAAAGATGCCAAGCTGGATGTGACTGTGGATGCAGGCAACGGCTCTGGCGGTGCAGTCAACCGCGTGGCTTCTGGCGCCTACGACGTGGGCTTTGCCGACTTGGCCGCCTTGATGGAATTCCACGCCAACAACCCCGACGCGCCCAACAAACCTGTGGCCGTGATGATGGTTTACAACAACACCCCCGCTTCGGTGATGGCGTTGAAAAAATCTGGCATCAAAACCCCTGCCGACTTGGCGGGCAAAAAGCTCGGCGCACCCGTGTTTGACGCTGGCCGTCGCGGCTTCCCCATCTTCTCCAAAGAGAACAAAGTGGGTGCCGTCAACTGGGTGTCGATGGACCCACCTTTGCGCGAAACCATGTTGGTCCGCGGTGATGTCGATGCCATCACTGGCTTCACTTTCACCTCGCTGCTCAACATCGAAGCACGTGGCGTCAAGGCCGATGATGTGGTCGTCATGCAATACCCTGACTTTGGCGTGAAGCTGTATGGCAACGCCATCATTGCCTCACCTAAGCTGATCAAAGAAAACCCTGCCGCACTCAAAGCCTTCTTGGCTGCATTTGCCAAAGGTGCAAAAGACGTGATCGCTGATCCAGCCAAAGCCATCGAAACGGTCAAGGCCCGCGACGGCATCATCAACACCGAACTCGAAACACGCCGCTTGAAGCTCGCCATTGACACCGTCATCAACAGCCCCGACGCTCGCGCTGAAGGCTTCGGTCAAGTCAAAGGCCCACGCCTGAGCCTGATGGCCTCTCAAGTGTCTGATGCGTTCAACACCAAAACACGCGTGAAAGCTGACGACGTGTGGAACGGTTCTTTCTTGCCTAGCGCCAAAGAACTCGACGTGTTGCCCAAGGGTAAGAAGTAATCTAGGCCCTGCTGCATGACCGCTTCTCCTGAACACTTCGTCGACTTTCAAAACGTCTGGCTGGCCTACAACGATGAGTTGTTGGCGCAAAACCACTTTGCGGTGGAAGACATCAACCTGCAGGTCAAACAAGGCGAGTTCATCGCCATTGTGGGCCCTTCGGGCTGTGGCAAATCCACCTTCATGAAGCTCACCACGGGTTTGAAAAAACCCAGCCGTGGTGCGATTTATGTTGATGGTCAGCCGGTCAACGGTCCGCTCAAGATCAGTGGCATGGCGTTTCAATCCCCCTCTCTCTTGCCTTGGCGCACCACGCTCGACAACGTGTTGTTGCCTTTGGAAATCGTGGAGCCTTACCGCTCCAACTTCAAAGAGAAGAAGGCCGAGTACGAAGCACGCGCCATTGACTTGCTCAAAACCGTGGGTTTGGGTGGTTACGAACGCAAGTTTCCGTGGGAGCTGTCAGGCGGCATGCAACAACGCGCCAGCATTTGCCGCGCATTGATTCATGAGCCCAAGATGCTGCTGCTCGACGAACCGTTTGGTGCGCTCGACGCCTTCACCCGAGAAGAGCTGTGGTGCACGCTGCGCGACTTGCACGCCATGCAAAAGTTCAATGTCATCTTGGTCACCCACGATTTGCGCGAGTCCGTCTTTTTGGCCGACACCGTGTACGTGATGAGCAAGAGCCCAGGCCGCTTTGTGGTCCAGCGTGACATTGACCTGCCCCGTCCGCGCGATCTAGAAGTGACCTACACCCCTGAGTTCACCAACATCGTCCACGAGTTGCGCGGCCACATTGGCGCCATGCGTAAAGACGGCACCAACCTCGGGCAGTAAACACCATGAACCAAAAACAACTTGAAACTTGGGCGCCTTGGGGTTTGCTCGTCGCCACATTGGTCTTGTGGCAAGCCGCTTGCTCGCTCTTTAATGTGTCTGAATTTGTCTTCCCCTCGCCTTTGCGCATTTGGGAGCAAATGGTCGAATACCGCGACGTCATTGCAGGCCACGCTTGGCGCACCTTCTGGGTGACCATGGTGGGCTTCGGAATTGCCATCGTGGTGGGCGTGTTGTTGGGCTTTGTCATTGGCAGCTCGCGCTTGGCTTATGCCGCGGTGTACCCGCTCATGACTGGCTTTAACGCTTTGCCCAAAGCCGCCTTTGTGCCGATCTTGGTGGTGTGGTTTGGCATTGGCGTGGGCCCTGCCATCTTGACCGCGTTCTTGATCAGCTTCTTCCCCATCATGGTGAACATTGCCACCGGCTTGGCCACACTCGAGCCCGAACTCGAAGATGTGCTTCGCGTTTTGGGTGCCAAGCGCTGGGACGTATTGGTGAAGGTGGGCCTGCCCCGCTCCATGCCTTACTTCTACGGCTCACTCAAAGTGGCCATCACCTTGGCGTTTGTGGGCACCACCGTGTCTGAAATGACAGCCGCCAACGAGGGCATTGGCTACTTGCTCATTTCTGCGGGCTCAGCCATGCAAATGGGCTTGGCCTTTGCGGGTCTTGTGGTGGTGGGTGCCATGGCCATGATCATGTACGAGCTCTTCAGCATGATTGAAAAACACACCACGGGCTGGGCGCACCGAGGCTCACAAAACCACTGAGGTTGAACGCACCAAAAAGCCGCTTTTAAAGCGGCTTTTTTACGCCTTTTATATTCATTAAAAACACTAACTTCGTCGAATATCGAGTGCCAATTCGATAAATTCATTGAATTTACGAATATCATCAAACCCACTTTCGCCCGGCGTAATACCCCTTGAGGTTCGTCGGTTTTTCCTTACTTGAATGGCGATATCCATGGCATCTCCCACAGACCACACCTCCGAGCATCAAAACCTCGGCACAACCACCGCAGACAAGTTATTTTTGGCCTTTTTGGTACTCGTCGTTGTCGCCGTCACCTGGCTTGGCATCGTCAACTACAAAGAAGCGATCAAAGTAGAAACGTCCAAAAGCAATGGCGAAGCATGGGTTGAATGGTTGACCGAAACCGGTACCACTCGCTTTGAAGCCGACTCGCAGCACCCTGCATGTAAAGGCGGCGTCAAACCTGCAGCCGATGCGAAGCCGGGCGCACCTGGCACGTGGGGAGCCTGTCTGGCGCACATCTTGGAAACCACAGAACTGAAAGACCAGATCAATCCGTTCTTCAACGCAGCACCTCACTTTGTGGCCGCATGCGACCCCAAAGACCGCACCTTGATGGGCGCGATTTTGCTGGAAGACTTGATGCCCACACCTCCTGGCTCAGCCACTCCTTTCGTGGCATCACAGCTGGTAGAAGCCGATCCGATTGACTACAAGATGCAATTGCGTTTGTCTGTATGTGACAAAGGCGGTTACGCCATCAAAGTTGCTGAATTTGAATTCTGAGGTCAGACATGAATATCACCACCAAACAAGACAAATTCTTAGAAGACCTCGACGTCCATTCCATTCTGGGTCAAGACGAAGAAGCCAACATTGACCGCAACTTGCCCATGCGCAAGTGGCTCTATTCTTGGCTGCTCGATCCAAATATTCCTGGCAACTTCCAAAAAGAACTCGACAAGTGGATCAGCTATCTGATCATTGGTAACTTGTTCAGTTTGATGTTTGAACATGTGCCAGCGGTCTACGAGCCTTACCGTACGTGGTTTGAACTGTTCGACATTTTCTCTGTCGCCGTGTTCACCATTGAATACGCCTTGCGCTTTTATCTCGCTCCTGAAGACGAAGAGTTCAAAAACCGCAAGCATGCGCGTTTTGGTTTTGTCACCAGCCCCTTCGCCATCATCGACTTCTTGGCTGTTGCGCCTTTCTACTTGAAGGCCTTCATCCCAATCGACTTGCGCGTGTTGCGATTCCTGCGACTCCTGCGAATTTTGAAGTTGTTCCGTGTTTTGATTCCAGCGCTCGCTGAATTCAAGGAACTCAACAAAGGTCGCACATTCCGCCAAAAAGTGCATGCCTTGGTCTTCCCAAGCAACTACGGCGGCACCATGCAACACATCTTTGAAGTGTTCATTGGCGTGTGGGTGATCTTGTCTGTGATGGCTGTGATCTTGGAATCGGTCAAGAGCATCAACTACATCTTGCATTTGCAATTTGTGATCTTGGATGCCGTGGCTGTGGCCATCTTCACGGTCGAGTACTGCATGCGCATGTACTCTTGCGTGGAAGAGCCTGGCTACAAAGGTGCTTTCTTGGGGCGTGTGCGTCAAGCCAAAAACCCATCGACCTTCATCGACTTCTTGGCGATCTTGCCCTTCTTCTTAGAAGTGTTCTTGCATCACCTGATCGACTTGCGCTTCTTGCGAGTGTTCCGTTTGGCACGATTGCTCAAACTCACACGCGGCAGCGATGCCACGGCCGTGTTGGTCAAAGTGGTGGTGCGCGAGTGGCCTGTGATGGGCGCTGCCACCTTCATCATGATGTTGCTGTTGGTCTTGACCGCCAGCTTGGGCTACTTGTTTGAATACGACGCTCAACCTGAGAAGTTCGAGAACATCCCCACCTCCATCTACTGGGCGGTCATCACCTTGGCCTCTGTGGGCTACGGCGATATTTCACCCGTCACACCGATGGGCCGTGCCATGACTAGCGTCTTGGCGCTGTTAGGTATTGGTATCTTCGCCATCCCTGCCGCTTTGTTGGCCTCTGCTTTCAGCGATGAATTGGTGAAAGAGCGTGACCAGTTGAAAGCCAACTTGTTCGCCATCCTCAAAGACGGCCACATCAGCGAAGCAGAAGCCGCCATCATCCGCGCAGAAGCCAAGCGTCTGCACCTGACGGTGGAAGAAGTGAACAAACTGATTGAAGTGGTGATCAAAGAGCACGAGCTCGAAGAACGCAACCCACTCCCGATCCACAAAATTGCTGAAAACCCAGCCTTGGCTGTGGAGCACTACAAAGTGTTGTTGGGTCAAATCCGACAACTCGGTGTGCAAGTGGATGCAGCTCAGTTTGACCAAGCGGCGCAGCAAGGCGAGCGTTTGTCTGCCAACGAATTTGCTTTGTGGCAAAAAATTCAAGGTAAGGCTTAAACCTGCACACAAGCGGCCACGCTTCACTGTGTGGCCGCTTTTTTATTCCAACACGACATACATTGAAATTCGTTAGACCCTCGCCATGACTACAGGATTTAAAAACACCCTGATGGAAATCTTGGACGGCTCGCCCAAACATACGGCCAGCCGCTACGTCGAGTGGATGATCACCCTTGTGGTGCTTGTCAACTGTTCGGCAGTGATCCTTGATTCCGTTCCAGAAATTCACGCCGAATTCAAAGAGTTCTTTCACGAACTCGAATTCTGGAGCGTGATGTTCTTCACGGGTGAATACATCTCCCGTGTCTGGTCATTGGGCGCGAAGTACGGCAAAGATGAAGGCGGCTCTTGGAAAGGTCGTTTTGAATACATGTTCAGCGCGTTTGGTCTGGTGGACTTCTTTGCCACCATGCCCTACTACATGCACATGTTCTTGCCCGGCTTGGATTTGCGTATCTTGCGCGTCTTGCGCTTGTTACGAATCTTGAAGCTCTCTAAGTACAACACTGCGTTGCAAGACTTGTTTCACGCCATCCACTCTGAGCGCCAAGCGTTTGGTTCGGCTGTGTTCTTGTTGACCATCGCAACCATCGTGTCAGCCTCATTGATGCACTTCGCAGAAGGCCACCATCAGCCTGAGTTCTTTGGCACGATTCCACACTCCATCTACTGGTCCATCGTGACCATCACCTCTGGTTACGGCAACGTCGAACCCATGACCAAAGCGGGCGAAGCCATCGCCCTGATCACCGGCTTCTTGGGCGTGTGTATGGCGGCGATCATGACGGGTATCGTGGCATCCGCCTTCTCTAACCAAGTGGCACGCAAGAAAGCTGCGTTTGAAGCGCAACTGCGTGAAGTCTTCAAAGACGGCAATATGTCGGATGAAGAAAAAGAAACATTGCAACGCTTGCAAGCGCACTACCGGTTATCAGACGAGCAAGTCGAAGCCATGATGCTGCGCGCCAAAAATAAATCGTCCGCCAATGATTGAGCGAACCATGACTACAGCAGTTCCTACTCCCTCTCTTTACCAACGCATCAAGCGTCGCACCTTCGAAATCATGGAAGGTGAAGTGCCTGACAAGTACAGCCACTTTGTTGAAATCTTCATTGCCCTTCTGGTGGTGGCCAACGTGATTGGCATCATCTTGGAATCCGTGCCTGAGATTCACGAAGCACTCGAACACGAATTTCATCTGTTCGACATGTTCAGCGTGGCCGTCTTCTCGATTGAATTCGTCATGCGCGTCTGGTCGTATGGCGAAAAATACATCCGCACGGGCGGCACACCTTGGGATGGCCGCAAAGAGTATGTATTTAGCTTCTACGGCATCATCGACTTTGTGAGCACAGTGCCGTTTTATTTGCAGCTCTTGTTCCCAGGCGCTGACCTACGCGTGCTGCGTATGTTCCGTTTGATGCGAATTTTCAAACTCTCACGCTACAACAGCGCTTTTGAAGACATGGTGGCAGCTGTCAAAGCAGAGAAGGACTCTTTTTCCTCCGCTGTGTTCTTGTTGTTCATCAGCTGCTTGCTGTTCTCCTCGCTGATCTACATCATCGAAGGTCATGAGCAGCCCGAAGTGTTCCCCTCCATCCCTGCGGCCATGCACTGGTTTGTCATCACCATCGTCTCGGGCTGGGGCAACGTAGACCCTGTGACTTTTGTCGGGACGATCTTGGTGATCTTCACGCAAATTTTGTCCATCGCCTTGGCGGCTATCCTGACCGGTGTGGTGGCCACCGCCTACACCGCCCAAGTTGAGCGACGTCAAGCTTTGTATGAAATGGAAGTGAGAAACGTGCTTGCAGACGGTGTTGTGACCGAAGAGGAGCAGGCACAACTTAAAATCATGCAAGCCAAACTGGGCATGTCAGATGAGCAAGTCGAAGCCATCAAACACCAGATGGAAGAAGAAAAGCAAATTTCTGAAGCCAATAAGCAAGTCAAATAAACCAACAGAGGTTCCCCATGGACAACGGCGCATACGAAAAATACAAGCAAGAAAATCCAGACGTTTACACACCTCTGTCCACCTACGACTACGTCGACAAGTTCGTGCATCAACTCACCAATGCAGAGTTGGTGATTTGCGGAGTTGCCGTCGCCTTGGCCATCATTGCCATTTATAAAATTTTTGCTAAACGCAAAAACAAACCTTCAGACGATCACCCCAACGAATAACAGGAGAGAACGATGAGTGAAGTTCCAGAAACCGAATTGCCTGAACACGGCAACGATCCATTTCGCACACGCTGCGCCATGTTGGTGTCGTGTTTGGCCATGTGTTTGGCCATTGCCAGTTTGGGTGGCAACAATGCCTCTAAAGAAAGCATGAGCAACAACATCTTGGCAGCTAACGCCTATTCGTTCTACCAAGCCAAGAATATTCGCCAGACCGATTACAAAATTGCAGCGGATGAACTCCGCATTCAACTCGCCAGCGACAAGCTCTCTCCTGCTGCGAAGCAAATGGCTGAGAAAAAACTAGAAGCCTACGAGAAGAACATTGCGCGCTATGAGTCAGAGCCAGAAACAGGCGACGGCAAAAAAGAACTCATGGAGAAAGCCAAAGAGCACGAACACGAGCGTGACATTGCTTTGCGCCAAGACCCTTGGTTCGACTATGCAGAAGCTTTGCTGCAAATTGCGATTGTGTTGACATCGGTCGCCATTCTCACAGGTGCACATGTGCTGTTTTGGATTCCTTGCGTTTTAGGAATCATGGGCATCTTCTCCACCATCAATGGATTCATGCTCTTCATTTAAATGAACCTTCATCAACAAAAAGGCCGCTCAATGAGCGGCCTTTTTGTTGGGTAGTAAGACTTCGTTAGAGATCTTGGGTGCGCTTCTTGATGTCATCTTCCGACATCAATTCGAGCTCATAAGCACGGTGCTCTGAAATCCATTTGCGACTGACCATCATTCGCAAAATAGCTTCACGTGTGGCAGGAGATGTATTGTCTTCCGTGAGTTGTTCACCAAACAACAAGACCATGATGGTTTTACCCACGATGTTCAACAAAATACCAAAAAGTACCAAGCCCATCAACATCGTCAGGCCGGCAATCACACGTCCACCAAAGGTGAGCGGGAACATATCGCCGTAACCCGTGGTCGTCAAAGTCACCATACACCACCACATCGCTGCGGGGATCGATGTGAAGAAACGCTTGTCTTCAGGAATGGGGTTACCGCTGATCGGATCAACAGGCATGAATTTGGCAGCCTCAGGCGGTGCATCGGCAGGCAAAGGGTGGGCTTTGATTTCAGCATCCAACTTGGCTTGACCCGTTGCAATCGCTTCTGCAGAGTAAAGGTCACCCTCCACGTAGTACATCAACGTACTGGAGATCATCACCACAGAGAACAAGGCGATGAAATAGATCTTGAGGTTGGTCAAGATAGGGTTGGAGCTTTCCAACTTCTGTTCCAACTGTTGCAAGGCAATACGTGCCATCTTCAACACTCGGAGCACTCGAACCACGCGCAAGACGCGGAAAACTTTGGTGCCTTGCAAGGCCGTCAAGTTCATGATGGTCAAGTAGGTTGGCAAGATAGAGATCAAGTCCACCAAGCCCCAGAAGCTGAAGAAATACTTCACACGGTCTTTGGCATAAAACAAGTTACCCAAATAGTCCAAAGTGAAGAAGAAGACTGCAGCATATTCAATGTAGTTGAACAGTTGCGCATGAACGGTGGCGTAGGGTTCTACAGTTTCACCAGCGAGTGACAAACACGAAATCAAAATCCAGAAGTTGATTGCAGCCACCCAGCGTGTGAACGCTTTACTGGTGGGGTCGGTGAAGACGCGCTGAATCAAGCTGTCTGAGTTTTCTTGGTAACGCACATTGGCATGCATATGTGTATCTTTCCTTAAGTAAACCAAACGGAAAATTTGGACTGGGTGATTTTAGGAACAGCCACCTTCATCACAAAGAAGCAAAAACTTATAGAAATTAACTAATTTGGATTTACTTCTCAAGTCAATCAATCAAATAACGCTCACTTTGAAAAAATTTTTAAATGAAAAGAATGCGATTAATCAGATGAATTTTTAAAAAGAATTTGAAACTTTTTGAGTTGTGAGACACACAGATTTGTCTGGTCTCAATCATCTATTCAAACTACGCAATAAGGTAGAGTGACGGACTATTCAAATACAACTCTTGAGTTCTGATTTAGCTATGCAAAGCACTACCGACACGCTCACTTGGCGCGGACGAATTGAACAATTCATCACACACCACGCCATTCAACATTTTTTAGTTTTTTTGATCGTCGTTAACGCAGCGATTTTGGGCATTGAGACCAACCATGAAGTCATGGACTCATGGGGCCACGAGCTGTTCTTGTTAGACCATGTCATCTTGGGCATCTTCATCATGGAAATTGTGCTGCTCATTGCGGCGCGTGGTCTTTCCTTTTTCAAAGATGCTTGGTGCGTCTTTGACTTTATCGTCGTGGGCATTGCGCTTGTTCCCGCATCTGGTTCATTGTCCGTGTTGCGTGCACTGCGCGTCTTGCGGGTACTGCGCCTGATCAACAAGGTCGAAAGCATGCGCAAAGTGGTGGGTGGCTTGCTCAGCTCGCTGCCAGGATTGGGCTCTGTGTTTGGCCTGATCATGATCATTTTTTATGTGGCCTCTGTCATTGCCACGAACCTGTATCACAAAGATTTCCCAGATTGGTTTGGTAGCTTAACCACCAGCGCCTTCACCTTGTTCCAAGTGATGACCCTTGAGAGCTGGGCTGACGGCATTGCCCGCCCTGTGATGGAAGTATTCCCCTACTCTTGGGTATTCTTCATTTTGTTCATCTTGATCGCCACATTCATCATCTTCAACTTATTCATTGCTGTGATCGTGGACTCCATCACCGCAGATAAAGACAAAGATCATCGTGATCATCACCATCAACTGAGTGTGCAAGAAGAATTGCAAGAACTTCGCCGTGAAATGGCTGAGATGCGACAACTGTTGATTGAGCAAAACAAACGATGACCACACATCACAACTCGCCACTCGCCAGCTTTTACAAATGGGTATTTGACCCAGAGTTCAAGCATGGCTTCCAACGCCAGGTCGAGCGCACGATTGCGTTCTTGATTGTGGCGAGCGTGATCGCAGTACTCATCGAAAACACGCCCGAGATCTACAACAGCTACAAACATTGGTTCCATTGGTTTGATGTCATCACCGTGGGCATCTTCACGGCTGAATATGTCATGCGTGTGGCCACAGCGCACTTAAACCCTGACTACGCGGGCAAGAGTTTCCCTCGCTTGCGTTATGCATTTAGTTTTTATGCGCTGATTGACCTGATTGCCATCGCCCCCTTCTACTTCGCACGCTTTGTCGATGTCGACGTGGAAATGCTGCGGGTGCTGCGGATCATGCGTTTGGCACGGATGTTTAAGCTGTCGCGTCAAATCATTCCTGCATGGCACGAGTTTCAAGAACTCAATGCAGACCGAAGCTTCCGAGCCAAGTTATTTGCCTTACTGGTACCCACCGGTCACTCGGGTCGTTTGCACGCTTACATCGACAACTTCATCGTGTTCTGGGTGGCCCTGTCTATCACTTGCGTGATCTTTGAATCCGTTGAATCTTTCAGAGCTATGTTTGCGGTGGAGTTTCATGTCATCGACGTGATGGCCTTCACCATCTTCACCATCGAATACATCGCACGCGTTTACACAGCCCCCGAGAACCCCGACTACAAGCACTTTCGCATGCGTCATTGGGCGCATATTCGCTCAGGGTCAGCCATCATCGATTTATTGGCCATCCTGCCATTCGTGCTCGAAGCCTTGGTCAGCCAGCACATCGATTTGCGTTTCCTGCGCGTCTTCCGTCTGATTCGTTTACTCAAACTGACACGTTACACATCGGCTTTGCAAACGCTCTACAAAGTTGTTCAGCGTGAGTGGCAAGTCATCTTCGCATCTGTGTTTGTCATGATGCTGCTGGTGGTGCTCACTGCGAGCTTGGGCTTCTTGCTGGAGCATGAAGCACAACCCGACAAGTTTGAAAATATCCCGCAATCTATTTACTGGGCCATCATCACTTTGGCCTCTGTCGGGTATGGTGATATTTCGCCCATCACACCTTTGGGACGCTTGCTCACGGTTGTCGTTGCCTTAATTGGCATTGGCATATTCGCCATCCCTGCCGGTTTGCTGGCATCAGCCTTCACAGACCAACTGCGCATTGACCGCGAAGCCTTCAAGCAACGCTTGATGCTCGCTTTTGAAGATGGCATTTTGGACCATGCCGAAAAAGAACTCATCGTGGCAGAAGCCGAACGTTTGCACTTGTCTAGCGACGAGGTCAAGCGCCTCACCGACGAAGCGCGCGCAGAGTTTGAAGCCAAAGAGGCAGAAGACCATACCCATGCCAACGGCTTAGTGCTGGACGCCAAAGCGCACCCTGGTCTCGCCGCTGCGCAGTTCAAGCTTTTGGTTGACCAACTCAGCTTGATCACACAAGCCACAGGCGAAGACACCTTGCGCAAGTGCTTGAAAGATAGCAAAGCCGACCACCAAGCCGAGCTGGATGTCTTGACCATCGTGGCCAAGCGCACGCTCTAAGACCCACACGCACAGCGGTTTTGCAAGTAGGCGACAGCCTGCTTGCACATTTGCGTTTACCGTATCGCCATGACGCATTTCTACGAACCCAAAAACGGCCACGGCCTGCCCCACGACCCCTTCAACGCCATTGTTGGCCCACGCCCTATTGGCTGGGTGTCTACGCGCAGCAATGACGGCGTGTTGAACCTCGCCCCTTACAGCTTCTTCACTGCCTTCAATTACATCCCACCCATCGTGGGCTTCTCTAGCACTGGGCCAAAAGACTCGTTGCGTAACGTGCAAGAAAACGGCATGTTTGTGTGGAACCTCGTCACCCGTCCCTTGGCCGAAGCCATGAACCAAACCTGCGCGCCAGTCGGCCCCGAGGTGAATGAGTTTGAATTGGCCGGTTTGCAAACCGCCCCTTCACGCGTGGTGGATGTGCCGCGCGTGGCCGACAGCCCCGTGTCGTTTGAGTGCCGCAGCACCCAAATCATTCAGCTCGAAGGTTTAGACAAACAAAAAGTGCCTACGTGGTTGGTGCTGGGTGAAGTGGTGGGCGTGCACATTGCTAGCCACTTGCTCAAAGACGGTATTTACGACACAGCTAACGCGGGCCACATCTTGCGTGGCGGTGGTCCTGCCGATTACTTCACCATTGGGCCCGAGCAGCTGTTTCAGATGTGGCGCCCCAAGGCTTAAGACAGCGCGTTACTGCCCAAAACTCCCCGGCATTTGTATGGCCACCACCTCGCCGCGTGCGGTGGCCACATCGCCCGCGTAAACGGTGGCTTCCACCACCACTTTGCGGCCTTTGATTTCTTTCACATGACCGCGAATCACCAGTTCACATTCCAGCGGCGTGGGCTTCAAAAAATCTACATGCAAAGAGCCTGTGACAAAACGAAAAGCGGGCAAGCTATCCATGCTGCGCCCTTCTTGTTTATACATCGCCGCAGCCGCTGTGCCGGTGCAATGGCAGTCAATCAGTGAGGCGATCAACCCACCATAGGCATAGCCGGGCACCGAGGTGTGATAAGGCTCTGGCTTGAAACGGGTGACGGTTTCATCACCTTCCCACACGGTTTTGATTTGGTGTCCATGCTCATTCAAATGGCCGCAGCCATAACAATGCGCAACATTCTCGGGGTAATGGTCTTGAAAAGCTTTCATAGAGTTCCTGGTCAATACGTTACGAAATATGTGTCGAGCGATCAAACACGACACTGGCGCAAAAACCGCAAGGTTCAGCAGGCTTTAACTCCACCCGCGCGCCCAACAACTTGGCATAGCTGCCCACGATAGCAAGCCCCAGCCCCATGCCAGCTTTGAGGGCTTCACCCGCAGAGCCCTGCACCCAGCGCTGGCTGATTTGCTTGAGCTTTTCAGGAAGAACGCCTGGGCCGTTGTCGGTCACGGACAGGACCACACGTTCGTAAGTTTGTGACAGAGACACGGTGATGTGGCTTTCACCATCTTCAGCACGGCCATAGCGCAGCGCGTTGTCAATCAAGTTGTTCAAGATACCTTCGATCAACGCTGCATTGCCCTGCACCACCACCGCATGGTCAATGCCTTTGGCGCCCAGATCGACACCCACTGCATCGGCACGTGACAAAAAGCGCATCACCGCTTCGCCCACCAAAGCATCCAAGGCCACCGGTGTTTGCTCTAAGGTTTGTTTGGCCTCATCAGCCAATGCCAACGCCAACAACTGATCCACCAAATGGCTGGCTCGCTCTTGGCTTTGCGCAATGCCTTGCAACTGCTCACGCCACACCTGCGGATCGTTTTGACGCAAGCCGTAATCCGCCAGCGCACGAATACCCGCCAAAGGCGTGCGCAGCTCGTGCGCCACATTGCCAGAAAACTCGCGTTGCGCTTGCACGCTAAACGCAATACGCCCCAACAACGCGTTGATGGCTTGGCCCAAACGCTGCACGTCACGCGTGGTGGCACTCACAGGCACAGGCGTAAGGTCGCGTGCGTCACGCTGGCCCACCGCTTCCTCTAAGGCCGCCAAAGGCGTCAAATCATCTTCAATCGCACGCTGCAACCATGCAGCCAACAAAACCAACAACAACAATTGCGGCACGATGGAGAACGTCAACAAGCGCTGCAACAAACGGTCACGGCTGACCGTGGTTTGGCCCATCACCACATAAAAGTCCGCAGGTTGTTGACGGCGAATCGTCACGGTGCGCAGCACACGCCCTTGGTATTCCATCGCAGCAAATTGCGGCTTCACCGCATCACCCAACTGCGGCGGACGCAAGCCCGCATGGCCCGCCAGCAAATTCCCCGTGGGGCTCAGAACTGCAAAGTAAAGCGATTCACTTTGGTCAAACAGCACAGTGCTGATCTCTTGTGCCGACAAGCTCAAGTCCAAGGTGCCTGCATCATCGGGCGACACGCGCACATGGCTGGCCACCAAATACGCATCGTCTAACAACGAGCGGTCAAACGCCTGCTGCGCAAAGTACGAGGCAATTCCCACCACCAACGCAGCCCCCACCAGCCATGTCGCAGCTAACGGAATCAGCACATGGCGCATCAAACGGTTGCGCAAGGAGGGTTTGTTGTTTGTATCGTTCATACCTGTTCCTCCAACACATAACCAATGCCGCGCAAGGTGCGAATCACCGCCCCACTGTCAGCCAACTTTTTGCGCAAGCGCGAAATGAAAGCTTCCAGCGCGTTGTCGCCCAAAGCCTCATCAAAATCAGAAAGCTTGTCAGACAACACCCGCTTGCTCACGGCGCGGCCAGGCGGCGTCATGAGTTCGCACAACACTTCAAACTCACGTGCCGGCAAGGCTAAATCAGCCTCACCCAAAAAAATGCGACGCAACTTGCGATTCAAACGCAAGCGCCCCACTTGCACCTCATCGCTCACACCCTGAGTGCGTCGCACCAATGCACGTAAGCGGGCCTCCACTTCGTCTAAGTCAAACGGCTTGCCCAAGTAATCGTCGGCGCCAGCATCTAAGCCAGCAATGCGCTCGTCTGTGCGGTTTCGCGCGGTCAGCACCAGCACCGGTGTGCGGTCACCCCGCGCACGCGCTTCGCGCAACAGTTGCAAACCACTGCCTTGGGCTGCATGGGGCTGAGCGTTCAAGGGCAAGTTCAAGTCGAGCAGTACTGCGTCGTACGCCTGTACCTGCCAGAAATGCGCACCTTCTTCTAAATGACTGGCAGCGTCCACGCGATGCCCCGCATCGCTGAGGCTGCGCAGCATGACCGTTTGCAACACGGCATCGTCTTCAATCAACAAAATTCGCACAAGAAAGACTCAAATAAAAGTTAAGTCAGGGACTGGTCAGCCACAGTGAACGATAAACGTGGCATGAGCATACGACATAACCTACAAGATCGCCTGCGCGAAACCACGCGCGACCTGCTAAACACCCCGACCAAACGCTACGTTGCGGGTGGTAGCGCATTGGCCATTGCCGTGCTGGCCTACGCTTTGTTGAATCAAGAAGCGCCTCGCAAACCGCCTACACCACAACCCATTGTGCAAGGCCAACAGTTACGTTTTCCTGCGGGCCACCCTCAATTGGCTTTGCTCGGCACCACCGAAGCCAAAGCTGCTGAGAGCATCACCCTTGAACTACCTGCCCGTTTGGTGTGGAACGAAGAGCGCACCCAACGCATCTACCCCGCCTTTGCAGGCCGTGTGCTGAGCCTCCATGCCGACATTGGCCAAAGCGTGAGCGCTGGCCAAGTCTTAGCCACCTTGGCATCGCCCGAATTTGGCGCGGCCCAAGCCGACACTGCCAAAGCCATGGCCGACGCCCAAGTGGCCGAGCGAGCTTTGGCCCGTCACCAAACCCTGTTTGAGGCCGACGTCATCTCGCGCAAAGAACTTGATCTGACCGAAGCCGACGCCATGCGCGCCCGCGCCGAGCTGGCACGTGCACAAGCCCGCACACGCATGTACGGCAGCAGCACCAACAACGTCAACCAGCAACTCGGCTTGGCAGCCACCGTCAAAGGTGTGGTCGTTGAACGTAACCTGAGTGCGGGCCAAGAAGTACGCCCCGATCAAGGCGGCCCCGGCAACCAAGCCCTGTTTGTGGTGAGTGACCCCAGCGTGCTGTGGATACAAATTGATGCACGCGAATCTGATACCGCCTCGCTCAAGCCCGGCACCAAAATTTCGCTGACCTTGCCCAACTTCCCCGGTCAAACCTTTGAAGCCAAAATTTCTGCCACAGGCGACTTCATTGACAGCAACACCCGCTCGATCAAAGTGCGCGCCGTGATTGACAACGCTCAGCGTTTGCTCAAAGCCGAAATGCTGGGCACCGCTCGCATTGAGCGCAAGGTGGGGGCAGGCGTCTTGGTTCCCGCCAGCGCTGTTCAACTGCGCGGCACTGAGCACTGGGCCTATGTGCAAACCGAACCCGGCGTGTTTGAACCCCGCCGCGTCAAGCTGGGCTACGAAGGTTTGCAAGAAGTGCTCATCCTCGATGGCGTGCAAGCCAACGAACTGGTGGTGAAAGAAAACAGCTTGCTCTTGGCCCGCGAATTCCGCAACGCTCAAGACGAAGCCATTCCGCACACACCTGCCCCCGGCTCTGCCGCACCCGCTAGCAGCGCAGGTCAGAAATGAAACGTCTCATTGACTACGCGCTGAACCAGCCGCTGTTCATTCTGCTGGGCACCTTGCTGTTTGTCATGGCAGGTGTATTCGCCTTTAAAAACCTTTCTGTTGAAGCTTTCCCCGATGTCACCGACACGCAGGTAACGGTGATTGCCCTCTACCCAGGCCGTGCTGCCGAAGAGGTGGAAAAAGAAGTGTCCTTGCCCATCGAGGTGGCACTGTCGGGCTTGCCCAATTCCATCCGCGTGTTCTCACACACACAGTTTGGTTTGTCATTCACTGTGGTCACGTATGACGACAAGGCAGAAGTCAACCTCGCACGCCAACAAGTCAACGAGCGCTTGAGCGGCATCGACTTACCCGCAGGCGTGCAAGCCAACGTCATGCCCAACGCCACACCAGTGGGCGAAGTCATGCGCTACCGTCTCAAGGGCGATGGAAAAACATCGACCGAGCTGCGCACCATCCAAGACTGGACGGTTGAACGCGCGCTGCGCCAAATCCCGGGCGTGGCCGACGTGGTGGGCATGGGCGGCTACATCAAGCAATACGAAGTGCAGCCTGACATGCAAAAGCTGCGCGCCTACAAGCTCACGCTGCAAGATTTGCAAGACGCCATGGGCCGCAGTAACTCCAACGCTGGTGGTAGCTATGTGGCGCAAGGCGCTCAACAGTTCGCCATTCGCGGCATTGGTTTGCTGCGCTCCGCACAAGACATTGGCAACATCGTGGTCACCGCACGCGGCAACACCCCTGTGTTGGTCAAAGACGTGGCCTCTGTTGCCATTGGGGCCGTGCCTCGTTTAGGCACGGTAGGTCAAGACATGGATGACGATGTGGTCACCGGCATCATCATCATGCGCAAGGGCGAGAACCCCAGCGTGGTGCTCAAGGGCATCAAAGAAAAAGTCACTGACCTCAACGAACGCGTGCTACCCAAGGGCGTGCAAATCGAGCCCTTCTACGACCGCACTTGGTTGATGGGCAAAACCCTCACCACCGTGTTTAAAAACTTGGTCGAAGGTGCATTGTTGGTGTCGTTGGTGCTGTACCTGTTCTTGTCCAACATGCGCGCCTCATTGGCTGTGGTGGTGGTCATTCCATTGGCTTTGCTGTCCACCTTCTTGGGCCTCAAGATCATGGGCGTGCCCGCCAACTTGCTCAGCTTGGGCGCGATGGACTTTGGCATCATCGTGGACGGTGCGGTGATCGTGATTGAAAACATCATGCACCGCTTGGCCGAACGCGGCGAAGGCATGAACGAGAAAGAGCGCCGCACACTCATCACCAATGCAGCCAACGAGGTGGGTCGTCCCACCTTGTTCTCGATGCTCATCATCATTGCAGCGCACATCCCAATCTTTGCGCTGCAACGCCATGAAGGCCGCATCTTCCAGCCGATGGCGTTGTCGGTCACGACCGCGCTCATTGGTTCACTCATCTTCTCGCTCACGCTTGTTCCTTTGCTGGCCTATTGGCTGCTGCGCAAAGGTGTGCCACATGGCGACAACAACTTGGTCTCTTGGGCCAAGCGCGTGTATGAGCCCGTGCTGAATTGGGCCCTCGAGCAACCACGCAAGGTTGTGAAAATTGCACTCGGCTGCTTTGTGGCATCTATCTTCGCTGCGGCTAGCTTGGGGTCAGAGTTCTTGCCTGAACTCAACGAGGGCACGTTCTGGGTCAACTGGGACATGCCTGCCAGCGTGTCGCAAGAAGAAGCCGCCAAAGTGCTACGCAAAGCACGCTTGCAACTGCTCACCATTCCTGAAGTACGCACCGTGGTGTCGAAAGCTGGTCAGCCCGAAGACGGCACCGACCCCAAAACCCTCAGCATGGCTGAGGTGTTTGTGGACGTGAAGCCCGCCGAAGAATGGCGCAAAGGCATGACACGCGACATGCTGATTGATGAAATGGACCAAAAGCTAGCCATCATCCCTGGTGTGGACCCTGCGTTCTCCATGCCCATTCGTGACAACGTGCTCGAATCTATTTCGCAGATCAAAGGCCAAATCGTGGTCAAGGTGTCTGGCGACGACCTAGACGTGCTGCGCAAAACCACCGAAGCCATGCAACGCGAGTTCAAACAAGTGGTGGGCGTGCAGCGTGCCGAGATTGACCGCTTGGGCGAAGTGCCGCAACTCATTGTCGACATCGACCGCGACCGTGCAGCGCGCTTGGGCCTCAACGTGGGTGACATTCAAGACGTGATTGAGTCCGCTTTGGCTGGCCGTGCCACCACCGAAATTTGGGAAGGCGAACGCAAGTTCTCTGTGGTCTTACGTTTGGCCAGTGACCGTCGCTCGGTCATCAACTTGCCTGCCACCCCCATTGCCCTGCCCGGCGGCGGCTATGCCACGCTCGAGAACGTGGCCACCATTCGTCAAGGCAGTGGTGCGATGAACATCGCACGCGAAGCAGGCCGACGCACCATGGCCATTGGTATCTTTGTGAAAGGCCGTGACATGGGCTCGGTTGTGGCCGATATGCAAGCCCGTGTGGCAAAGAACGTCACGATTGGTGAAGGCTATGCCGTCACATGGTCGGGTGAATTTGAAAACCAAGAACGCGCCATGAAACGTTTGGGCGTGGTGGTGCCTATTTCGTTGCTGCTCATCTTTGTGTTGTTGTTTGATGCCTTTGGCTCATTCAAAACTGCAGGCCTGATTTTGATCAACGTGCCTTTGGCATTGATCGGTGGCTTTGTGGCTCTGTGGATTTTCAGCATCCCGCTGTCGGTGTCTGCCGCCATTGGCTTTATTGCCTTGTCAGGCCAAGCGGTGCTCAATGGTGTGGTGATGTTGTCGGTGTTCCAACAACTGCGTAACGCGGGCTACACCGTGCTAGATGCGGTGAAAGAAGGTGCGTTGCAACGTTTACGCACGGTGCTGATGACCGCTATGTTGGCAGCGCTCGGCTTGTTGCCGATGGCCTTGAGTCATGACATTGGGTCAGAGACCCAACGTCCTTTGGCCATTGTGGTGATTGGTGGCTTGGTCACAGCCACCTTGCTCACGCTGGTGGTGTTGCCGGCCTTGTATGTGGCTTGGTTTACGAACTCACCCAAACCAGCCAAATCACACTAAATCCTAGGGCAGCAAGTCTGCACCCTTGAGGTAATCCATCTTGCCCACATCCACACCGTTGTGGCGCAAGATGGCGTAGGCTGTCGTCGTGTGGAAATACAAATTAGGCAACACCCACTGGTGCAAAAAGTCGCGGCCCTTTAACTTCAGAACGCGCTCGGGGCCTGCAGGAAAAGACACCACTTTATCTTCCGCACCAACCAAACTCTCTGCAGTAACGGTACGCAAAAATGCAATCGTCTTCGCAATGCGTTCTTGCAACTCTTCAAACGTAGTTTCTGTGTCTGCAAACTTAGGTGCTTCGATACCGCTCAAACGTGCCATGCCAAGCTTGGACGCATCACAAGCAATTTGTACCTGCTTGGTCAAAGGAAACATATCGGGCGCTAAACGTGCGCCGGTCAACACCAGTGGGTCAATCTTGCGCGCTTGTGCTGAGGCTGCACCTTTTTCCAAGATACCGCTCAAAGCGGTCAACGTACGAATGAAATCGGGAATGGATTGAGCAATCATGGTTTTTAAAAATGAAGGTGAGTGAAGCTGCAAATTAAACACCAAGACGCACCCAACAAAAAAGCCGCTGTTCGAAAACAGCGGCTTTTTTAATAGGGAAGCTGCGGCTATTGCCTCAGCCTCTGCAGGTACTTAACCCACCACCATCAAGTGGAAAGGCCACACATACGCTTGCAGCGTGACATACAAGCCCACCAAGCTTGCCAAAGCAATCGAGTGGAAGAACACATAGCGCAAGATGTCGCCTTCGTGGTTGAACCAACGGGTCGCAGTCGACGCCACCACGATGGACTGTGCGTCAATCATCTTACCCATCACTCCACCCGAGCTGTTGGCTGCACCCATCAAGTTGGCGCTCAGACCCAATTGCTCGGCCGCCACTTTTTGCATGCCGCCAAACAACACGTTCGATGCTGTGTCTGAACCCGTCATGGCCACACCAATCCAGCCCATCAAGGTACCGAAGAAGGGATAGAACACACCCGTATTGGCAAACGCCAAACCAAGGGTGGTGTCAGTGCCAGAGAAGCGTGTCAACGTACCCAAACCCAACATCAACACGATGGTGAGCAAGGAGTAGCGCACCAACCAGAACGTACGAGCGTATGCACGCACGATTTCTGTTGGTTTGTACTTCATCACCAACGCGCCCACGATGGCCGACACAAAAATACCAGTGCCTGTGGCTGACAACAAGCCCAGTGTGTACACCGCACCTTCTTTGGTGGGGTTCGGCACAACAGGTGGCATCTTCTCAATCAAGTTATGCAAACCTTCGATAGGGAATGCAGGCGCCCAGATGCTGTTGAAGTAAGCCTTCACCGGTGGCAAGCCCCAGATGAACACAAACACCGACAAGATCACCCAAGGGGTCCAAGCACGCACCAACTCAGCACGTGAATGCTTCACGATGGCCACAGCAGGTTTGGCTTCGCCACCATCGGTCTCGTGACCTTTGAGCGATGGTGATGTCCAAATGGTTTTGGGCTGCCACACACGCAAGAACAAAATCAAAGACACCATCGACACGATGGCTGCAATGATGTCGACCAACTCTGGGCCAATGAAGTTAGACACCAAGTACTGAGGAATCGCAAACGACAAACCCGTCACCAAAATGGCAGGCCAAATTTCCATCATTGCTTTGCGACCGGCAAACGCCCAGATCAACCAAAACGGCACGAGCAATGAGAAGAAAGGCAACTGACGACCAATCATCGCGGTGACTTCCATCAAGTCGTAACCGTGCACTTTGGCCAAGGTAATCACAGGCGTACCCAAAGCACCAAACGCCACAGGCGCGGTGTTGGCAATCAAGCTCAAGCCCGATGCAGCCAAAGGCGAAAAGCCCAAACCAATCAAGATACCTGCCGTCACAGCCACAGGTGTGCCAAAACCAGCAGCACCTTCAAAGAACGCGCCAAAACAGAATGCAATCAACAGCAACTGCAAGCGACGGTCATCGGTGATGCCTGACAAAGAGTCTTGCAACACTTTGAAGCTGCCGTTTTCTTCGGCCATTTGTTGCAAGAAGATGATGTTCAACACGATCCAGCCGATGGGCAACAAGCCTGTCAAACCGCCGTACATCGCAGCCTTACCCGCCATCTCAGCAGGCATGCCATACGCCAAGATAGCCACCACCAAGGCAGCGACCAAACCCAAACCTGCAGCAATGTGTGCCTTGATGTGCATAAAGCCCAAAGCCACCAACATCACCACGACCGGAATCGCTGCCAACAAGGTGGACACCACCATGTTGTTAAACGGGTCATAGACCTGTTGCCAAACCATACTTTTCTCCTAGAAAGGTTCAATTAAAAATTGGTAATACCACTTGACCATAGTGTACGAAGCCCCCACTGGGGACTCTCCTAAGTAATTACCCTGTCATAGGGCTTTTTCTGACTTCAAACCTACGGATTCGGCCAATAATTTGGTCTTACCACTTTGCATATTTATGGTTCGTCTCGCATCTCCTGTTGTTCGTTTGGCCGATACCGTGGTCACAGAAATTGAGAATCAAATTCTTGATGGGGCGCTGCGCCCGGGTGACCGCATTCCGTCTGAACGCAAACTCGCCGAAGACTTCGGTGTGTCACGCCCTTCCATTCGAGAAGCGATTCAAAAGTTGGTGGCCAAAGGTTTGCTCGTCACACGACACGGTGGCGGCACAACGGTGACCAACAAACTCGACGCCCCCTTTGTCGATCCATGGCAAGACATGGTCAAAGATCATCCCGTGCTTCATCGCGATGTGTTGGAAGTGCGTGAAATGCTTGAAGCACAAGCCGCCGAGTTGGCCGCCCAGCGCGCCACCGATGTCGACATGGCCCGTTTAGACAAAGCCTATGCAGAACTCGACGAGGCCTATGCCAGCAAAGACCTCGAAAAATCCATCGCGGCCGATGTGGCGTTTCACCAAGCCATTGCCGATGCTTCACACAATGTGCTGATTGGTCACCTCACAGCAAGTTTGATGCGCGTCATTCACGACCACGTGACCAACAACCTCAAACACTCTCACACACGCCCCGCACAATGGGAACAACTGCGCAGCCAACACCGCGTCATTTGGAAAGCGATCAAAGCCAACAAGTCAGACAAAGCAAGCGTTGCGGCCAAAGAACACAGCGTCTACATACGCGAGAGCATTGAAAACAATGCGTTAGATGAACATCGCCGCGTCAGCGCTTTGCGACGCGCAGGAACCCAGTCCACATGACACACACATACCTCACCCGCCGCCAGCTCATTGCCACCAGCGCTGCCATGGCTTTATCGCCAACACTCGCGCACGCCGAAGCGGCATGGCCCACCAAGCCCTTGCGTTTGGTTGTGCCCTTTGCGCCAGGCGGAAGCTCTGAAATTGTGGCGCGCGCCTTGGCGGGCGAGCTGGCCAAAACCATTGGCCAAAACGTGTTTGTAGACAACAAGCCCGGTGGCGCAGGCAACATCGCCATGCAAGAAGTGGCCAACGCCACCGACGACCACACCCTCATTTTGGGTCACATCGGCACGCTGGCGGTGAACCAATACATCTTCCCCAAACTGCCCTACGACCCCAACAAAGACTTCACACCCATCACGCTCATTTCTAAAGTGCCCAGCCTCTATGTGGTGCACCCCGACTTGCCCGTGAAGAACCTCAAAGAATTTGTGGCCTACGCCAAAGCCAACCCAGGCAAGCTCAGCTATGGCTCGGCTGGCAACGGCAGCGCAGGCCACTTGGCGTTTGAATATTTGAAGATGGCCACCGACACCTTCATGCTCCACGTGCCCTACCGTGGCACAGGCGCCATGCTGACCGACCTCATGGCGGGCCGATTGGATGCAGCTGCCGCAGGCGCACCCGCGCTGTTGCAGTTCATCAAAGCGGGCAAGCTGCGTTGCATTGCCACAGGCAGCAGCACACGCTTACCTTTGTTGCCCGATGTGCCCACCGTGGCCGAGCAAGGCTTTAAAGGGTTTGAGATGACGCAGTGGTACGGCCTCATGGCCCCCAGCAAAATGCCCAAGGCCCACATCGACAAACTAGAGAAAGAAGCCATCGCTGCTGCACGCGGCAAAGTGGTGCACGACAAACTCAGCCAAGACACCGCGCTGGCCATTGGCAACACGCGTGCCGAGTTTGAAGCCTTCATCAAACTCGAACAATCGCGTTGGAAGCCTGTGATTGCGCGGGCTCAAATTAAGCCCGAGGGTATTTAACTCCCATCTTAAAAATGGTATTTGGGCTATGCAAACGTGGCGTGAATTCATTAATAGCTTTCTATTGCTTACATCGGACACCTTGCAAACCAGCACTCAAACTCTAAACCTCTATTTATTCGCCAAACAATTCGCGTATAGAAAATCGTGCAAGTGCAATTGTTGCTGTTGCCGTTGCTGCCGAGAGTAGTCCACTGATTAAAAGGGTAGCACCCAAAAATGGGTGGAATGCTTTCGCTACCATCCAGGCTGCACAAATACTTGTAAAAGTCCCAATCAAACACCATCCAAACGCAATCAAAACTCGTGCTTTGAGTTTTGGATATTCAGGCCACTCAATAAGCACTCCTCGTCTGCCACTCAAAGAGAGAAGATCAAAACCCTCTTTATAGCTAAAGGCAAGCATTCCAATCGACAACCCCGCCCCAGATAAGCCCCAGCTAATCGAATCGCTCATAGGCTTGAGCAGCACATCGGCCCACGTCGGTTCGTATGTATAAATAGCGAACGGCAACAAAGCAAAGAGTAGCTCAGGCGAAACGAACACCGCACGCAACAAATCTGCAAGCCAGTTCATGGATGCTCCAATCCACGCTCATCGTTTATCTTTTGGAATGCGTCAAAAGCATGATCGAAAAGACGTTGTGGCTCAGGATCGCCCTCAAAGAGAAAGCTTTTCTGGTTTTCGCTGGTTCGAATGATGACAGGTCGACCATGTTCAAGGCCTTTTACCCGCGCTCGACCATAGCCATCTGCGGCCATAAGTAAGGCCGCATCGCCAAGCCCATCCAAAAGCGGCTCCATCAATTCAACAAGCTCGGCAGCAGGCAAGTCTGCTAGAACAGCCTTTGCGATTTCAGGAAGTTTCGTGTCAATTCCCTGAGGCCCTTCCTCTTTAATCATTGCTTCTGTCAGCTTGCGCTTACGCAAGTATTCGCTTAGTGACTTCCAACAAGGTCCAAAAAGAGGATTAGGTGGAAAAATGGACGCATTCAGTTCTGTGATAACCGTCAAGCCTGAAAGGCGGGATACAAAGGTACGAAGGTCTGCAATTGGTTCGATGTCACAAGCGACAAAAAAATTCTGGTACTTAGCCTCCACCAAATCTTTAAATACCTTTTCAAATTGATCGCTTGAAAAAATATTCCATATATGCCTATATGCCAAGCCACTGAAACTTGGCAGATAGACAAAAGGGCTAGAAACATCAATTAAGTAAGGTACCTCTGCAGCAGCAGATGCGTGCTGATCCTCTCGAACTACCTCTACGGAACCTAGCTGTCGATACTTGGCTATCTTTGCATAAAACCCCGTTTCTTGTCCTGGCACACCAAATGTTTGAAAGTCGATGAAGCTATATCGAGTACCTCGGTACTCGATCGTCACAGGCTCGCGCATAGCCTCAACAATTTTTTCTGCAGTCAATTCGCCACGTTTGCGCACTCGTCCAAGATAGAACTTCACCTGCTTTGTCATTTTTTCTCCTTAAATACGAAATTGCTTGCTCAACGTTGCACAACACGACGCCTGTGCTAGCTAGAGGTTTGCGTCTATATCTCGCGAACGATAAAAAGGCATAGCTCCGCTTCATCAAACTATCAAGAACACTCCCCCCGAAACAAAGCCCACTCCTCACACACCTTGCCCGAGGGCAATTTGCACATGCCAAATTCGCCTTGCGGGGTGCGCTTCATGGTCAGCTTGCCGCCTGCGTTGATGCAATGAACCGATGCAGGGTTGGCCATTTCGGTGGCGGGTTTGGTAGCTGATTCAGACTGGCTGCAAGCGCTGGTGGCTAGGGCGATGGCGATAGCTATGGTGACTAGGGTGGCAATTTGCACTGGATGCATATCAATTAACCGTCATGTTTCTATTTTTAAAATTGAAACAATTCTATTGTGTTAATTTTTTAACACCTCAAAGGCTCACGGTTTGCGCCCAGCCATCCAGTATGCTCACTGACTCTCGCAAATATCTCGCCCCTTTTTTCGCCCGTTCTGCCCCACATGTCTAGCCCCCACGCCACCGGTTTTATGGTGCTTCATAGCAACCAGCTAGAGGGCCTGCGCGAGTTGGCGGTGCAGTTCATCCGCAACCACCCGCTGCCCGTGCTCGCGCCCGAGGTGTTGCTGGTGCAAAGCAACGGCATGAAGCATTGGCTAGAGCTTGCCTTGGCCAAAGACCTTGGCATTTGCGCGGCCACGCAGGTGGAGCTGCCGTCTGCCAAGCTGTGGCAGATTTACCGCGCCGTGCTGGGCCCCAGCAACGTGCCCGCGCACATGCCGCTGGACAAGTCGCCACTGGTGTGGCGCATCATGCGATTGCTGCCTGTGCTGTTAGCCAAGCCCAGCTTTGCGCCGCTGAAAAACTACCTAGGCCAAGCCGAGGCTGACGCGTCGCCCATGAACCGCCGCGCGTACCAACTGGCCGCGCAGCTGGCCGACGTGCTGGACGGCTACCAAAACTACCGCGCCGATTGGTTAGAAGACTGGGCCAATGGCAAAGACACACTGCGCACACAAACAGGCACGGCCACACCCCTGCCCTCTGCACAAAGCTGGCAGCCCGAGCTGTGGCGCGATTTACTAGACGACCTTGCTGCTGATGCCGAGGTGAAGGCAGAGCTGCAACACAGCTACAGCTCACGCGCCAAAGTGCACGAAGCCTTCATGGCCAAGATGGCTACTCTCCCCGAAGGCCAACGCCCTGCGGGTGTGCCGCATCGCATCATGGTGTTTGGCGTGACGTCGCTGCCCATGCAAACCGTGCAGGCGCTGGCCGCTTTGGGCCGCGTGTGCCAAGTGCTTATGCTGGTGCAAAACCCCTGTCAGTACTACTGGGGCCATGTGGTGGAAAGCCGCGTGCCATTGGCTAAGTTGTCTAAGCAACGCCAAGCACACAAAGCCGGTTTGCCCGTGCCACAAGACGATGGCTCCCTGTCCGAGGCCGACCAATACACCCTGCACACCGACACGCACCCCCTGCTGGCCGCATGGGGCAAACATGGCCGCGACTACTTGCACTTGCTCGATGGCTTTGACGACGTAGACCAATACAAAGGCCAGTTCAACCGCGTGGATGTGTTTGTCGACCCCGCCGACACAGCCGCCGACCAAGGCCGCGAGCCCACGATGCTGGAGCACTTGCAGTCGTCACTGCTCAACCTTGCGCCACTGCCCGACCACTTAACCGACGTGCCCGCAGACGACACCAGCATTGCCTTTGTGCAAACGCACTCGGCCCAGCGCGAGGTAGAGGTGCTGCACGATCGACTGCTAGCGTGGCTGGATGCCGACCCCACGCTCAAGCCCGCCGACATCATGGTGATGGTGCCCGACATGGCCAACTTTGCGCCGCACATCCATGCAGTGTTTGGTCGCTTTGCACACAGCGATGCACGACACCTGCCCTATACCGTGGCCGACACCACGCCACGCACCGAACCTCTGGTGCAAGCACTAGACACCCTGCTGCAACTGCCACAACTGCGCGTGACGCGCGTGGAGTGGCAGAGCCTGTTTGAAGTGGCCGCCGTGCGCGAGCGCTTCGGCCTAGAAGAACACGACGTGGCCCAACTCGACACCTGGCTGGCCGACGCCGGCGTGCGCTGGGGCTTAGACGCACCACACCGCAAACCTTGGGGCATTGCGCCCGACATGCCCGACGCCAACCAAAACAGTTGGCTGTTTGGCATCGAGCGTTTGCTGCTCGGCTACGCCACAGGCGCGAGCGACGACCTCGCCACACCGTGGGCCGACACACTGCCGCAAGCAGGCGTGGGCGGGCTAGACGCACGCGTGATCGATGGCCTGTTGCAGTGGCTGCGCCACACACAAATTGCGCTGCTCAAACTGCGCCAAGAACACACGCCTACCGAATGGGTGGCGGTGTTGCAGCAGCTGGTGGCTTTGTTCTTCAAGCCGAGCGACGAAGCCGATGAGCGTTTGATAGAACGCGTGATGGCCCCGCTAGAAACGTGGCTGGCCGAATGTCAACTGGCTCGCCTCGACAGCCCATTACCGCTGGTGGTGGTGCGCGAGCACTGGATGGCCCAGCTGCAACAGCCCGCCATGCAACGCCGCTTTTTTGGCGGTGGCGTGCAGTTCGCCACGCTCATGCCCATGCGCTCTATTCCCTTTAAGTGCGTGTGCTTGCTGGGCATGAACGATGGCGACTACCCACGCAGCCAAACCCCACGCGACTTTGATTTGATGAGCGACGCTGCACACGCAGGCAGCACCCAATCACACTGGCGCGCAGGCGACCGCTCGCGCCGCGAGGACGACCGCTATTTGTTTTTAGAAGCGTTGCTGTCGGCACGCGACAAGCTCTACATCAGCTGGCAAGGTCGCCGCACAACAGACCATGAAGTGAAGCCCCCTTCGGTGTTGGTGGCGCAGCTGATGGACTACCTCAATGCGGTGTGGACCCGTGATGGTGGCTTAGCGTGTGATGCGCCGCTGCAGCCGCTGCAAGCGTTTTCGCAAGCGTACTTTCGCCATGGCACGGGTGTGCAAACCTATGCAGCCGATTGGCAACAAGCGCAAAGCAACTCAAGCACTCAACCACTGCGCACAAAAAACGAAACAGCCGACCAAGCGCCCACAGAGCTGACGCTCAAGCAGCTCAACCGTTTGCTCAAACAACCCGTGGATGTGTTTGTACGCGACCGCTTGCGTTTGCACTTAGACACCCCCGATGAAGCCAGCGCACAAGAAGAACCCTTTGCGCTAGACCACCTCGACAGCTACACACTCACGCAAAGCATCGTGCAAGCGCCCGACCCTGAGCACGCGCTGCAAGTGCTGCGCCTGAGTGGTGAATTGGCCTTGGCTGGTTTTGGTCAAGCGCAACAAGACATGCTGCTGCAACAACGCGACGAGTTGCTCGAACGCTTTGAAGACATTGCCAAAGACTGGCCGCTAGATTTATCCGTGCAGTCGGCACGCTTGACGTTGGGCGAACACACACTCAGCGCCGAATGGGCCAATGGCCAACACGTTTGGAAAACCAACGCAAGCCAATCAGCTTGGCTACAAGTCGAGATGCGCCCAGGCTCGGTACTGGAAGGCAAAGAAAAAGCCAAGCACCCACGCGCGCAAACGCTCACCACGCTGTGGCTCAACCATCTCGTCGCTTGTGCCAGCGGCACGCCCACCACCAGTGTGCAAATTGGCCTCAACGGCGCGGTGCAGTTGGATGCACTGTCGCACTCAGACGCTTTGGCCGAATTGCAAAACTTGGTCACGCTCTACCAAGAGGCGTGGCACAAGCCACTGCCTGTGGCGCGTAAAACGGCGTGTGCGTTTGTGATGGCCATGCCAGCCAATCAAGACGAAGAACATAAAAACAATCAAGCGCAAATCGCTATCGAGGTTGCCCTGCAAGCCGCACAACAAGTGTTTGATGGCAACCGCAATCTCACGGGCGAATACGAGAGCAGCACCACACTGCAACGCGTGTTCCATGGCTTTGCCGATTTGCAAAACGAATTGCCAAACATGGCGCAGCGCGTGTACGGCACGATGGTGAAAAGCGCCAGACTGCTGAGTGCAGCAAAGACCTCTGAGTTCAATCTGGAGGCTGACGCATGACGCACAAGCCCACCCATCAAGCCCAACCGCTCGACGCACTCACCCTGCCACTGCACGGACGACAAGTGATCGAAGCCAGCGCAGGCACTGGCAAAACATGGACGCTGGCTGCTCTGTATGTGCGCTTGGTGTTGGGCCATCTGCGCAATGACGCTTTGCTGCCGCCACAAATTTTGGTGATGACTTTCACCGATGCAGCCACCGCCGAACTGCGTGACCGCATTCGCATTCGTCTGAGCCAAGCTGCGGCGTACTTTGATGCCAGCGCACAAAACCGAACACTGCCGCAAGGCCTGAAGCCCGACCCGTTCTTGGTGAATTTGCGCGACAGTTTTGATGCATCGCTGTGGCCACGCTGCGCCTTGCAGCTCAACTGCGCCGCCGAGTGGATGGACGATGCCGCCATCTACACCATCCACGGTTGGTCGCGCCGCATGTTGAGCCAACACGCGCTCGATAGCCGCAACCTGTTTGAGCAAACCCACCTCGACAACGCCGAAGACCTGCAACGCACCTTGGTGCAAGACTATTGGCGCGAATGGTTTTACCCACTCAGCGCAGACACGCTGCAACACATCACGCCACTCATTGGCCATGCGCCTGATGATTTGTTGGCCACAGTGCAAAGCATTTGGCGCGATCAAGAGCGCACACCCAAAACCATCGAAGCGCCTGACACCACGCCCACACAACTGGTGGAAGCACACTTGGCTTGGCAAACAGAAGTGGAAGCCAAAGCCACACACGCCCGCACCCTGTGGAGCGACAGCGTTTGGCAAGCCCTAGAGGCAGCCATTGCTAACAAAGCCATCAAAGGCCGAGGCATCACCGCACCCAACTTGACTCGTTGGTCGAATGCACTGAAAGAATGGGCCGAGCAAAGCACGCCCATCAAGACCGATTGGCTCAACCGCTTCGCCACCAGCGAGCTGACTGACAAGGGCTGGGCTGATGCCACAGGCTTTGCTTTCTTTGCCGCAGTTGAAGACTATGTGGCCTACCTGCACGAAGAACCAGAGACACACAAGCACATCGCGCTGCATGCCGCACACACCATTGGCACGGCTTACAAAGAAGCCAAGGCACAACGCGCAGCGTTTGATTTTTCAGACCTGCTGCAAAACCTGCATCACGCAGTCATGGCCGAAGACGGCCGATTGGCCACCGCCATTCGCCAGCAATACCCCGTGGCGTTGGTCGACGAGTTTCAAGACACCGACCCTTGGCAGTACGGCACGCTCAACCGCATCTACGACACACACGCCTGCACCGATGCCAATGCTTTGGTGATGATTGGTGACCCCAAGCAGGCCATCTATAGCTTCCGCGGCGCGGACTTGGGCACTTACCTCAAAGCGCGTGAGGATGCACTCGAACACAACCCACTCGCGCTGCACACCCTCAGCGGCAACCGCCGCTCCAGCGACGGTTTGGTCAATGCAGTGAACCATGTGTTCACGCAAACTGAAACACCGTTTTCATCGCAGATTGATTTCGTGCGCGTGAGCGCCGAGGGTGGTGTAGAACCGCTCGCACAAGCCAATGGCAAAGCCATGACGGTGTGGCACATTCCCTGCGGCGAAAAGCCGACCAAAGCCAGCACGTATGTGCAGAGCATGTCAGAGGCATTTGCCAACCACATGGCTCAACTGCTCAATGACGGTGTGGCACAGCCGGGTGACATGGCCGTGTTGGTTCGCGGCCAACAGCACGCCGATGCCATTCGCGCAGCGCTGCGCGAGCGCCACATACCCAGTGTGTATTTGTCAGACCGCAGCAATGTGTATAAATCCCCCGAGGCGCTAGACCTGTGGCGTTTGCTACGCGCCGCTGCATCACCACGCCAAACCGCGTGGGTGCGTTCGGCCGTTGGCAGTGGCTTGTGGGCTTTAGAGCTGGATGAGGTGCTGCACCTCACCGACCACGAAGCCGAGTGGGAAAGTTTGCTTGACCGTTTTCACCAATGGCATCAGATGTGGCAGCAGCAAGGCGTGCTGCCCATGTTGCATCACTGGATGCACAGCCAAGGTGTGGCGCAACGGCTGCTCGCACACATGGATGGCGAGCGACGGTTGAGCAACCTGCTGCACTTGGGCGAACTGCTGCAACACGCCGCGCAAAGCTTGCAAGGCGAACACGCCTTGGTGCGTTTCTTGGGCGAACAAATTCACTCACCCACCGAAAGCGCAGATGCACAAAAAATGCGCCTCGAAACCGATGCGCAGTGCGTGCAAGTCATCACGTATCACAAGAGCAAGGGCTTGCAATACCCGCTGGTGTTTGTGCCGTTTGCGGGTAGCTTTAAAACTGAAACCGCAGCCAAGTCCAGCTACGCCGATGACGACGAAGACACCTCAGACAAAGAAGCACCTTCATCGGTAGAAGAAGACATGCGCTTGCTCTACGTGGCCCTCACGCGCGCGCAACGTGCGCTGTGGCTGGGCATGGCTGAAACGTATGGTGACATCAGCGGCGACGCCGCCAAAGGCACGCTCAAACAAAGCGCCACAGCCAAGCTACTGAAGCGCCAAACGCGTGGCGATTTGGCCACTCAGCTCAACACTTTGTGGGGCAGTTGCAAAGACATTGCCGTTCAAACTTTGCCGAAAGCTGCAATAGTCGTTTACCGAGCACCGGCCGAATCAGCAGAAGTTCAAAATGCCCTCACCCCCACACGCACTCACCACAGCCTGTGGTGGACGGCCAGCTTCAGCGCCATCACGCGTGGTTTGGTGTCTGAATCGAAACGCGACGAAGCAGTGGCCGATGCCATCACAGACGCGACCTCCGATGCGCAGCCCTATGCAGTGGCTGTAGCCACGTCTACACCCGAGCCCGAGAGCATCAGCGCTTGGCAAACCTTCCCCGCCGGTGCGCGTTACGGCACGCTGCTGCACGACCTGCTGGAATGGTTGTCGCAAAACAATTGGCCCGTCGCGAATGACAACGCGCCCGAGTGGGCCAAGCAAGCTTGGGGCCTTTTGTTAGAACGCAAAGCCAGTTGGCTGCAGCTCGAAGAAGGCCCACGCGCACAACTAGAACCCTGGCTGCAAGCCGTGGTGCAAACACCGCTGCCTTTGCACGAACTCAACGCTGCATCTTTGACACTGCGCGACTTGAGTAACGAACACATGTGGCCCGAGATGGAATTCAACCTAGAGGTGACCCATGTCAGCGCCACCGCGCTGGACCAACTCATTCAAAGCCATGTGTTTGAAGGCACGCCGCGCCCTGCGCTGCAAGCGCGTGTGATGCAAGGCATGCTCACCGGCTCGATGGACTTGGTGCTGCAACACGATGGCCGCTATTGGGTGGTGGACTACAAGTCGAACAAGCTTCCCAGCTACGACAGCGCCACCTTGCAAGACGCGGTGCTGCACAAACGCTACGAAGTGCAATATGTGCTCTACACCTTGGCACTGCACCGCCTACTGAAAGTGCGCCTACCCGGCTACGACTACGCGCAACACATGGGTGGTGCGGTGTATATGTTCTTGCGTGGCATTCATGCTGAAGGCGCGGGTGTGCATTTGCAGCGACCACCGCAGGCGCTGATTGAGGCGTTGGATAGTTTGTTTACGGGTAATCCCGACTCCGCTTCCTCACGCTAAGCAATCGACCTCGTTTGATTTGCTAGGACTTACCCTAGAAAGCGCTCTTTCACACCTGAAAGCGATACTTTTTTTACGTTTTCACACAATAATAAGTAACACATTGAGAAGCAACTTAATTTGATCCACCGCAAATAGAGGGTATGTGATGCTTTCACAGTTTTTGCAGTTTTTGTTTTCTGGCATCACGGTTGGTGCAACCTATGCCCTTGCAGCACTGGGCTTCACACTCATCTACAACGCAAGCAATGTGATCAATTTCGCGCAAGGCGAATTCATCATGTTGGGCGGCATGCTGGCGGTGCTCTTTGCGCAAATGGGTTTGCCATTGCCCATCGCTTTGTTGCTGGCCATCGTCATTCCTGCACTGGTGGGCATCTTCATGGAGAAGGTGGCCATCGAGCCCGTTAAGGGCGCTGATACGGTGTCACTGATCATCATCACCATTGGTGCATCGTTGGTGATTCGTGGTTTGATTCAAGTGTGGTTGGGCAAGGGCACTTTCAGCTTGCCCGCGTTTTCGGGCGATGAGCCCATTCACATCTTGGGCGCAACGCTGTTGCCACAAAGCTTATGGGTGCTAGCCATCACATCGCTGCTGGTGATTTCACTTTGGTACTTCTTCAGCAAAACGCTCACAGGCAAAGCCATGTTGGCTACGTCGTTTAACCGCACCGCTGCTGAGTTGGTGGGCATCAACACCAACTTTGTGTTGTTCTTGAGTTTTGCCATGTCGGCAGGCTTGGGTGCTGTGGGTGGCATCTTGGTCACGCCTATCACGATGACGTCCTATGACGTGGGCATCATGCTTGGCCTCAAAGGTTTCGTGGCGGCTGTGGTCGGCGGTTTGGGCAATGGTTTGGGCGCTGTGCTGGGCGGTTTGCTGGTGGGCATCTTGGAAGCCATGGGCGCGGGCTACATCTCATCGGCCTACAAAGACGCCATGCCGTTTGTGCTGATTCTGTTTATTCTTTTCTTCATGCCTCGAGGTTTATTCGGCGGCAAATCGACGGACCGGGTGTAACCATGCACAAGAATGCTTATCTGGGCTTAGGCCTTGTGATTGCTGTTTTGTTGGTGCTGCCTTTCATCCTGCCCAACAGCTACTACATGGACTTGGCCATCCGCATGGCCATCAACGCCATCATCGTGATTGGCCTCAACTTGCTCATTGGTTTTGCAGGGCAAATCAGTTTGGGCCACGCAGGCTTCTTAGGCATTGGCGCTTATGCATCGGCCGTGTTGCCCACACACTTTGGTTTTCACCCACTGCTGGCCATGGCCGCAGGTGCAGCCGCTACCGCCGTGATTGCAGGCGTGGTGGCCAAACCCATCTTCAAACTCAAAGGCAACTACTTGGCCATGGCCACGCTGGGGCTTGGCATCATCATCAATATCGCACTGCGTAACGAAGCCCAGTGGACGGGCGGTCCGGACGGCATGGCCGTGCCAGCATTTGCCTTATTTGGCATTGAGCTCAGCAGCGACAAGCAGTGGTACTGGGTGGTGGCCTCACTGTTGGTCATCAGTGTGTGGGCATCGCTCAACATCATCGACTCGCCGTTTGGCCGCGCACTCCGTGCATTGCATGGCTCTGAGGTGGCGTCGCAAGTGGTGGGCGTGAACATCGCGCGCTACAAGGTGTCGATCTTTGTGTTGTCGGCTGTGTTTGCCAGCATCATGGGCAGCATCACCGCGCATTACATTGGTTTTGTCACGCCCAACTTTGCTGACTTCTTTCATTCCATCGAGTTGGTGACGATGGTGGTGGTAGGTGGCATGGCCTCGGTGTTTGGCTCGATCGTCGGTGCTGTGTTGCTGACCGCCCTGCCGCAAGCACTGGCCACATTTGAAGGCTGGGAGACCGTGGTGTTTGGCTCGGTTCTCATGCTGTGCATGATATTTTTGCCAAAGGGTTTGGTCCCCACCTTGGCTGCTAAGTTTGGCAAGGGAGATTGAGCATGTCATTGCTTGAAGTGAAAGATCTCTCCATCCATTTCGGCGGCGTGAAGGCCGTTCAAAATGTGTCGTTCAACATTGATGCAGGCATTGTGTATTCGGTCATTGGCCCCAATGGCGCAGGCAAGACCACCCTGTTCAACCTCATCACTGGCGTTTACAAACCCACGGCGGGCGAGATTCGCTTAGACGGCGAATTGATTCAAGGCAAGTCACCCAATGAGCTGGCCGAACGTGGCGTGGCGCGCACGTTTCAAAACTTGCAAATCTGCATGAACATGAGCGCCCTCGAAAACGTGATGGTGGGCGCGCACTTGCGGCTTGACCGCAATGTGTTCAAAGCCGCCATGCGTTGGCCGTCCATGCGCCGCCGTGACAACGAGCTGCGCGAAGAAGCGGCGGAGCTGATGAAGTTTGTGGGCCTAGAGCAATACGTTCACGCACGCTCAGATGCGATGTCGTATGGCGTGCTCAAGCGTCTTGAAATTGCACGTGCCTTGGCCATGAAGCCTCGCGTGATTTTCTTAGACGAACCCGCTGCAGGCTTGAACCCCAAAGAAACCATTGAGATTGATCGCCTGGTGCGCAAGCTGGCCGACTCGGGCATCACTGTGGTGCTGGTGGAACACGACATGAAGATGGTGATGAACCTGTCCGACCGCATCTTGGTGCTGGACTACGGCAAGAAGCTGACCGAAGGCACTTGCGCCGAAGTGCGCAAGAACCCCGACGTGATTGCGGCGTATCTGGGCGCACACGCCTGAGGACCAAGACATGGAAGCACTACGCATCATTTCCGACGAGCACAAAAATTTTTGGCGCATTGCCGTCACGCTCGAACACGTGGCAGACGAGATTGACCAAGGTGAAAAAGTCGATCCTGCTTTCTTTGAGTCTGTTTTCAACTACATCGAAAACTTTGCAGACCATGCACACCACTTGAAAGAAGACGATCACCTCTTTCGCCTGATGCGCCTGCGCTCAGACACCGTGCAGCCGATGATCGATGCGCTCGAAGACGACCACCGACTGGCCAAAGAGCATCTGAACCAACTCAAAGAAAAATTCGCTAAAGCCAAGCATGGCGAGTATGCGGACCTCACCCAATCGTTGCGTGACTACACGCGACGCTTAAAAACGCACATCACCAAAGAAGAAACCGAAGCCATGCCGCTGGCCCGTCAAATTTTGACGGCCGAAGATTGGCACGAAATCGACACCACGTTTTCAGACAACCAAGACCCAGTGTTTGGCGAGCAAGCACGTGCTGACTTTCGCGAGCTTTACCACCGCGTGGTGAGCTTAGCCCCCGACTCCATAGGCTTGGGTGGCCACAGCAGCGGCACACTCGACCGTCATGCCAAGCCTGTGTCGGGCGACATTTTGTTGAAAGTGACAGGGCTTGAAAGCAGCTACGGACGCATCAAAGCCTTGAAAGGTTTGAACCTCGAAGTGCGTCGCGGCGAAACCGTGGCCTTGGTGGGTGCCAATGGTGCGGGCAAGACCACGTTCTTGCGTGCCCTGTCTGGCGTGCAGCCTATGGGCGCAGGCGAAGTTTGGTTTGATGGCGAAGATGTGTCGGGTGTGCGCTCTGACCAGCGCATGCGCCGAGGCATTTGTCACAGCCCAGAAGGCCGTCAGGTGTTTGGCCCGCTCTCGATTGAAGACAACTTGCGTTTGGGCGCCTACACACAGCCCAAGCAATACCTCGCACAAGACCTGGAGCGTGTGTACACCATGTTCCCAATTCTGAAAGAAAAACGCCAACTGCCCGCAGGCACGCTGTCGGGCGGTCAACAACAAATGCTGGCGATTGGCCGCGCGCTGATGGGACGCCCCAAACTCCTGCTGCTAGACGAGCCCTCGATGGGTTTAGCCCCGCTGCTGGTGGAAGAAGTATTCAACGTGGTCAAGGCCCTCAAGCGTGAAGGCATGACCATCATCTTGGCCGAACAAAACGCATTTGCCGCCCTGGCCTTGGCTGACCGAGGCTATGTGCTGGAAACTGGCGAAATCACCCTGACTGGCAACGGCCAAGACCTCATCAAGAACGAAAAAGTACGCGCGGCTTACCTAGGCATGTAAATAAAAAATCAGATCAGTGGGAAAACCCTGATCTTTTTTTACCCCTCATTGCGATACATTTTTACTTGATATAGATCAATTTTTGTAACGGTTTTAGAACCCTCTCGACTTTTCGGAGCACCTTTCATGTCTCACCTTTTGTTTGAAAAACACCGTGCCACTTTGGATGGAGCACTCCATGCCATCGCCACACGCGGCTACTGGTCGCCCTACAGTGAGATGCCCAGCCCCAAGGTTTACGGTGAGACAGCTGCCGCAGATGGCAAAGCTGCATATGAGGCGCATTTGGGCAAAAACTTTGAACTCAACCAACCCGGCCAAACAGGCTGGGTGGGTGGTGAGACATCACCCTACGGTGTGGCACTGGATGTGAAGTACCCCCTGTGTGACCACGAAGCTTTGTTGAAAGCTGGCGAAGCTGCAATGACAGGCTGGCAAGCCGTGGGCGCACAAGGCCGCACTGGCATTTGCTTAGAAATTTTGGACCGCTTGAACAAGCAAAGCTTCGAGCTGGGCCACGCCGTGATGATGACCACCGGCCAAGGCTGGATGATGGCTTTCCAAGCCGGTGCGCCACATGCACAAGACCGCGGCCTCGAAGCTGTGGCGTACGCATGGCGCGAGCAAAGCTTTGTGCCCACAGAAAGCACTTGGGAAAAACCACAAGGCAAAAACCCAGCGCTGGTGATGACCAAGCATTTTGAAATCGTCGGTCGTGGCGTGGGCTTGGTGGTCGGTTGCGGCACCTTCCCCACTTGGAACACTTACCCCGGTTTGTTTGCAGCGCTTTCAACCGGCAACGCTGTGATCATCAAGCCGCACAGCAATGCCGTGTTGCCAGCAGCCATCACCGTGCGCACCATTCGCGCCGTGTTGAGCGAAAACGGCATTGACCCCAACTTGGTCAGCCTATGCGTGACTGACAAACGCAGCACCACACAAGAATTGGCCACACACCCACGGGTGAAGTCGGTCGACTTCACCGGCAGCAATGTGTTTGGCCAATGGTTGATCGACCACAGCAAACAAGCGCAGGTGTATGCCGAGCTGGCCGGTGTGAACAACATCGTCATCGACTCGACTAATGCCTACAAAGCCATGCTGGGTAATTTGGCATTCACCTTGTCGTTGTACTCGGGTCAGATGTGCACCACCTCACAAGCCATCATCGTGCCGGCCAATGGCATTGAGACCGATGAAGGTCACAAGAGCTACGACGAGGTATGCGCAGATTTGGCCAAGTCGGTCGAGAAGTTTCTGAGCAAGCCCGAAGTGGCCTGCGCCGTGTTGGGCGCGATTCAATCGAACGCCACGGCAGACCGCATTAACCTTGCCAACAGTGGCAACTTGGGCAAAGTGGTGTTGGCCTCGACCAAGCTGAGCAACCCTGAATTTGCGGGTGCTGATGTGCGCACCCCCGTGTTGCTGGCCTGCGATGCTGCGGATGAGACCGCCTACATGGAAGAGCGCTTTGGCCCCATCAGCTTCATCGTCAAAGCGGCTGATACGAAAGCTGCTATTGCCCTGTCAGAGCGCATTGTGCAAACGCATGGCGCGTTGACAGTGGGTTTGTATTCCACACAACAAGAGGTAATTGACGCGATGACGCACGCCACCTGGCGCGGCAAAGTGGCCTTGTCGATCAACCTCACCAGCGGTGTGTTTGTGAACCAATCGTCTGCGTTCTCTGACTACCACGGCACAGGCGGCAACCCATCGGCCAATGCATCGTATGCCGACTCAGCCTTTGTGGCCAACCGCTTCCGCGTGGTGCAACGCCGCTATCACGTCTAAGCGAGAACAGTTGCCATGAACTACAGCCTGATTCAGTTCGACGTGCGTGATGGCGTGGCACGCCTCACGCTCAACCGTCCAGACAAGATGAACAGCTTCAATGCAGACATGCACGCCGAAGTGCGTGATGCGTTGGACAGCATTCAAGTCAACCCTGCGGTGCGCGTGTTGGTCATCACGGGTGCAGGCCGTGGTTTTTGTGCCGGTCAAGACTTGGCAGACAGCGAGGTGCGTTTCACTCCTGGCGAAACACCGCCCGATTTGGGTGATGTGGTGGAACGCCACTACAAACCTTTGGTCATGCGCCTAAGCCAATTACGCGTGCCCACCATCGCAGCGGTCAATGGCATTGCAGCAGGCGCGGGTGCAAGCCTGGCATTGGCCTGCGACATGGTGGTGGCCACTCAGTCGGCTTCGTTTGTGTTGCCCTTCTCGAACATTGGGTTAATTCCAGACACAGGTTGTTCATGGCACTTGCCTCAACGCATAGGTCAAGCACGTGCAATGGGTTTGGCCTTGACAGGTAAAAAACTGCCTGCAGTACAAGCTGCCGAATGGGGAATGATTTGGGAAGCCGTGGAAGACGCCGCATTCGCAACCAGCGTAGACACACTGGCAGCCAAACTAGCCATCATGCCAACCAAAGCCTTGGTACGCACACGCCAAGCCATGCAGTTGGCCAATACGCATACCTTTGAAGAACACCTCACCTACGAGGGGACGCTCATGCGTGAGTTGGGCAAGAGCGCCGACTACGTGGAAGGTGTAAGCGCCTTCTTAGAAAAACGTGCGCCTAAATTTACTGGGGAATGAACATGGCTGACGCAATGACACCGCAACAACTGGCGCATGCAGCCACACAAGCCATGTGGACCCGTGACAACGCCACACATGCACTGGGCATGACGCTGGAGTCAGTCGCACCCGGTCACGCCGTGATGCGCATGACCGTTCGCTCAGACATGGTGAATGGCCACCACATTTGCCACGGCGGCTTGATCTTCACCTTGGCCGACAGCGCGTTTGCGTATGCCTGCAACAGCTACAACCTCAACACCGTCGCCTCGGCTTGCAGCATCGACTTCTTGGCACCTGCTCGCGAAGGCGATGTGTTGGAAGCTACCGCCGTTGAACGCTCGACCTCTGGACGCACAGGCGTGTACGACATTGAAGTCAAAGTTCTAGGGGCAAACACAGTCGCGCTTTTCCGCGGCAAAAGCTACCGTATCAAAGGCGAAGTCATCGCCGGCCTAGAAGGTCACAACTGATTCAAAAAAACAATTGAGTGGAAGAGACAAACATGACAGCCAAACAAAGCCCCAGCGCTGCGCTGCTAGACCCGATTGAAAAAGCCAGCCGCGATGAAATCAGCGCTCTGCAACTGGAACGCTTGAAGTGGTCGGTGCGCCACACGTATGACAACGTCGCGCCCTACCGTAAAAAGTGCGAAGCCAAAGGCGTGCATCCGGATGATTTGAAATCGTTGGCCGACTTGGCCAAATTTCCCTTCATGACCAAGCTGGATTTGCGTGACAACTACCCCTTTGGTTTGTTTGCAGTTCCCAGAGAAAAAGTGGCTCGCTTGCATGCGTCGAGTGGTACTACCGGTAAATCGGTGGTGGTGGGCTACACCCACAACGACTTGAACAACTGGGCAGATTTGATGGCACGCTCACTGCGCGCTGCCGGTGTGCGCCCGGGTGAAATGGTGCACAACGCTTACGGCTACGGCATGTTCACAGGCGGCTTAGGCGCACACGCAGGCATTGAGCGTGCAGGATGCACCGTGGTGCCCATGTCAGGCGGACAAACTGAAAAACAAGTTCAGCTGATCATGGACTTCAGGCCCGACGCGATCATGGTGACGCCATCGTATTCGTTGGTGATTGCCGAAGAATTTGAACGCCAAGGCGTTCAGCCACAAGATATTTCATTAAAGGTAGGCATCTTTGGTGCTGAACCTTGGGGTGAAGGTATGCGCACAGCTATCGAATCCAAGCTGGGTATTGATGCGATTGACATTTATGGCCTGACTGAAGTCATGGGACCGGGCGTTGCCTGTGAGTGCATCGAGTCAAAAGATGGGCCCGTGATTTGGGAAGACCACTTCTACCCAGAGATCATTGACCCCGAGACGGGCGAAGTGTTGCCCGAAGGTTCTTTAGGTGAATTGGTGTTCACCTCGTTGACGAAAGAAGCCTTTCCCGTCATCCGTTATCGCACGCGTGATTTGACCCGACTATTAGAGCCCACCTCACGCTCTTTCCGACGGATGGGCAAAATCACTGGCCGCTCGGACGATATGTTGATCGTGCGTGGTGTGAATGTATTCCCCAGCCAAATCGAAGAACAAATCATGCGCGACAAGCGCTTGGCAGCGATCTACCAAATTCACCTCAACCGCGACGGCCACTTGGACAACGTGGAGGTGCATTGCGAATTGCTACCAACGGCGAATCCGGCAGAGACTCAACAGATCGCAAACGAACTGCAGCATCACATCAAAACCGTGATTGGCATCTCCACCCATGTGAAGGTCATGCCAGCCAACAGCATGCAACGCACGGAAGTGGGCAAAGCACGTCGTGTGATCGACGTTCGACCCAAACAAATTTAATGAGACCCACACATGACTGAAGCTTTTATTTGCGACGCGATTCGCACGCCCATTGGTCGCTACGGCGGCACACTGTCTGCCGTGCGCGCCGACGACTTGGGTGCTGTGCCGATCAAAGCGCTGATGACACGTAACCCCCAAGTCGATTGGACCGCGGTGGAAGACGTGATTTATGGCTGTGCCAACCAAGCTGGCGAAGACAACCGCAACGTGGCACGCATGTCGAGCCTATTGGCAGGTTTGCCAGCAGAGGTGCCGGGCACCACCATCAACCGCTTGTGTGGCTCGGGCATGGATGCAGTTGGCTTGGCAGCACGTTCGATCAAATCGGGTGAAACCGAATTGATGATTGCAGGCGGCGTAGAGAGCATGAGCCGCGCACCGTTTGTCATGCCCAAAGCAGACAGCGCATTCAGCCGCAACAACGCTGTGTACGACACCACCATCGGTTGGCGCTTCGTCAACCCGCTGATGAAAAAAATGTACGACACGCACTCGATGCCACAAACGGCCGACAACGTGGCCGCCGATTTCAACATCGGTCGTGAAGACCAAGACGCGTTTGCCATCCGTTCACAACAACGCTGGGGTGCAGCCCACGCAGCTGGCCGCTTTGAAGCCGAGATCGTGCCTGTGACGATTCCACAAAAAAAAGGCGACCCCATTGTTTTCACCACCGACGAGCACCCTCGCCCCGACACCACATTGGCGATGTTGGCCAAACTCAAAGGCGTGAATGGCGCTGAGTTGACCGTGACCGCAGGCAATGCCTCTGGCGTGAACGACGGCGCTTGTGCTTTGTTGCTGGCCTCTGAATCGGCCGCAGCCAAATATGGATTGACACCCAAAGCACGCGTGGTGGGCATGGCTACGGCGGGCTTGGCCCCACGCATCATGGGCTTTGGACCTGCACCTGCTGTGCGCAAGGTGTTGGCCAAAACGGGCTTGACGCTCGACCAAATGGATGTGATTGAACTGAATGAAGCTTTTGCTGCCCAAGGGTTAGCCGTGATGCGCGATTTGGGCTTGCCCGACGACGCCGCACACGTGAACCCCAACGGCGGCGCGATTGCCTTGGGTCACCCCTTGGGCATGAGCGGTGCACGTCTGATCACCACGGCCAGCTACGAGCTGGCACGTCGTGGTGGTCGGTATGCCCTCTGCACGATGTGCATTGGTGTCGGACAAGGTATTGCCTTAATCATCGAACGCGTTTAACGAATAACTCAACCACGACTAGGAGACAGCTATGAAATTTTCATTGAAACAAATCGCCCTCGGTACAGCCATCGCAGTGAGTTCACTGTCTGCATTGGCCGCTGACACCATCAAGATCGGCTCGGTGCTCTCAGTCACTGGCCCTGCTGCTTTCTTGGGTGACCCAGAATTGAAAACATTGCAGCTCTATGTGGAAGAGCTCAACAAAAAAGGCGGCGTGTTGGGCCGTCAACTCGAACTCGTTCACTACGATGATGGCAGCGATGCCAACAAGGCCAACAGCTTCACCAAGCGTTTGATCGAAGACGACAAGATCGACATTTTGATTGGCGGCACCACGACAGGTGCCACCATGTCCATGGTGCCCTTGGTCACCAAAGCAGAAGTGCCTTTCATCTCTCTCGCCGGTGCGGTGGTGGTGGTGGAGCCTGTGAAGAAGTGGGTATTCAAAACACCGCACACCGACCGCATGGCCGCTGAAAAAGTGTTTGAAGACATGAAAAAGCGCAACATCACCAAAGTGGCGTTGCTCTCTGAGACCAGTGGCTTTGGCCAGTCTGGCAAGAAAGAAACAGAAGGCGTGGCTGCTAAATATGGCATCACTCTGGTGGCCAGCGAAACCTATGGCCCCAAAGACACTGATGCCAGTCCACAACTGACCAAGATCAAAAACACCGACGGAGTGCAAGCCGTGTTTGTGTTCGGTCTGGGTCAAGGCCCTGCCATCGTGACCAAGAACTACCGTCAACTGGGCATCACTTTGCCGCTCTATCAATCACATGGTGTGGCTTCGGATGAGTTCTTGAAACTCTCTGGTCCAGCGGCCGATGGTGTGCGTTTGCCTTCACCCGCCCAGTTGATCCCAGAGCAACTGCCTGCGAACGACCCACAAAAAGCCATCGTCACGGCCTATGACCAAGCCTACAAAATGAAATACAAGAGCGAAGCCTCTACCTTTGGTGGTTACGCCTATGACGCCTTGCTCATCGGTGTAGATGCCATCAAGCGTGCAGGCGGCACGGACAAAGCCAAAGTGCGTGACGCCATCGAAGCCACCAAAGGCTTGGTGGCCACCAGCGGCACTTTCAACATGAGCCCTGAAGACCACATGGGCCTGAACCTGTCTGCCTTCCGCATGTTGGAAGTCAAGAACGGCAACTGGGCTTTGGTCAAGTAATCCAACACATCCACCCAACCGTGACGGCACGGTTGGGTGGATTGAACAGTTCACACGACTAGGAAAACACATGTACACACAATCATTCAGTGTTCCTGATGACTCAGCGCCGAAAGGCAAGCCGTCTGTTGCGGCGATTGAGCCAGCAGACTTGATGAAAAAATTTGACGCATGCATCGACGCCGATGGCCGCATTGAACCTCAAGACTGGATGCCTGAGGCTTACCGTAAAACGTTGGTGCGTCAAATCAGTCAACACGCGCACAGCGAAATTGTGGGTATGCTGCCTGAAGGCAACTGGATCAGCCGCGCCCCCAGCTTGAAACGCAAAGCCATTCTGATTGCCAAAGTGCAAGATGAAGGCGGCCACGGTTTGTACCTGTACAGCGCCGCCGAAACTTTGGGCACCAGCCGTGACCAAATGCTCGACGCTTTGCACACAGGCCGCGCCAAGTACAGCTCGATCTTCAATTACCCCACCATCACTTGGGCCGATGTCGGCGTGATTGGTTGGCTGGTAGATGGCGCAGCCATCATGAACCAAATTCCTTTGTGCCGTTGCTCATACGGCCCTTATGCACGCGCCATGATTCGCGTGTGCAAAGAAGAAAGCTTCCACCAACGCCAAGGCTACGAAGCTTTGTTGGTGATGATGACGGGCACTGCCGAACAAAAAGCCATGGTGCAAGACGCCGTGAACCGTTGGTGGTGGAAATGCTTGGCCATGTTTGGACCACCTGATGCTGACAGCCCCAACAGTGCGCAAGGCATGCGCTGGGGTATCAAGCGCATCAGCAATGACGACTTGCGCCAAAAGTTTGTGGATGCCACTGTGCCGCAAGCCAAGGTCTTGGGCATCACCCTGCCCGACCCAGATTTGAAATGGAATGAAGAGCGTCAGCACTACGACTACGGCTCCATTGATTGGGACGAATTTTGGGCCACTGTCAATGGCAACGGCCCTTGCAACAAAGAACGTTTGAGCACACGCGTCAAAGCATGGAATGAAGGCCAATGGGTGCGCGATGCCGCACTGGCACACGCACGCAAACAACACACACTGAAGGAAGCAGCATGACCACCGCCAGCAAACCAACCAAAGCCTTGAGCGAATGGCCTTTGTGGGAAATTTTCGTTCGCAGCAAACAAGGTTTAGAGCACAAACACTGCGGCAGCTTGCATGCCAGCGATGCACAACATGCCTTGCAAATGGCTCGCGATGTGTACACACGCCGCCAAGAAGGTGTGAGCATTTGGGTGGTTGAATCCAACCGCATCACCGCCAGCGCACCCGACGACAAAGGTGAGTTCTTCGAGCCCGCCAGCGACAAGATTTACCGTCACCCCACGTTCTATACCATCCCAGAAGAAGTGGGGCACATGTGATGGCCAACGTCGATTACGTACTTCACTTGGCGGACAGCGCCATTGTGTTGGGTCAACGCAATGCCGAGTGGTGTGGCCACGGCCCCATCCTCGAAGAAGACATTGCGATGGCCAATAACAGTTTGGATTTGATTGGTCAAGCACGCATGCTTTACCAATACGCAGCCACGCTGAAAAACGATGGCTCCACCGAAGACTCGCTCGCGTACTTTCGCGATGCGCAAGACTTCAAGAACTACACCTTGCTCGAACTGCCCCACCACGGTCCGTTGGTCGGCTATGCCGTGGACAACCGCGACTATGCGGTGACGATTGTTCGCAACTTTTTGTACAGCGCATTCATGGCCTTGGTGTGGGAAAAGTTGCAAGCCTCGCAAGACGAACACATCGCAGCGATTGCTGCCAAGTCACTCAAAGAGGTGCGCTACCACTTACGCCACTCGCACGACTGGTTGGTGCGCTTTGGTGATGGCACAGAAGAATCGCACGCACGCGCACAAGCAGCCCTGAACCACTTAATGCCCTACACGCAAGAGTTTTGGACCACCAGCGCTTTTGAATCAGCGGCTGCCAAGTCTGGCGTTGGCGTGGATGCCACGCAACTCAAAGCCGATTGGGAAAGCATGGTGCAACACACCGTGCAAGAAGCTACCTTGACCATGCCATCCACCGATGGTTTTGTGACCACTGGTAAACAAGGTGCGCACTCAGAGCATTTGAGTTTCTTGCTAGGAGAAATGCAAAGCTTGGCACGCACACATCCAGAAGGCGTGTGGTGATCACGCAAGATGTATGGAACGCGCTGGACGGTTTGACCGATCCAGAAATTCCAGTCGTCACTCTGCGTGAGATGGGCATCATTCGTGATGTGGAACACGTTGCAGACAACGCTGTGGTGGTGGTGATCACACCCACCTACAGCGGCTGCCCTGCCATGGAGCAAATCCATGACGACATCTGCACCACCGTGAAAGCGCTTGGCTTAGACGTGGAGGTTCGCACTCAGCTCGCCCCTGCGTGGACCACCGACTGGATGACTGAAGTTGCCAAAGACAAGCTCAAGGCATACGGCATTGCACCACCCAACCGCAAGTGCGGCGCAGCATCAGAGCAAACCAGCGTGATTCATTTCATGCGCAAGCCCTTGCAGGCTGAAGAAGCGGTCGAATGCCCACGCTGCGGTTCCAAACACACCTTTGAGTCGTCGCACTTTGGATCGACCGCATGCAAGTCACTCTACAAGTGCTTGGATTGCCAAGAACCTTTTGACTACTTCAAACCTTATTAAGTTTTCTCGGAGAAATTCAAATGTCTTCCCCTTCGTTCCATGAACTTTCAATCAAGAAAGTTAGCCCAGAAGCCGCAGGCTCGGTGGCCATCACTTTTGACATTCCTTCGGAATCGCTGGAGAAGTTTCATTTCGAGCCCGGTCAGTTTTTGACTTTGCGTGCAGACGTGAACGGCCAAGATGTACGCCGCAATTACTCCATCAGCAGCCCGCGCAGCCAGTTTTTAAAGCGCAGAGAACTTGAGATTGGCATTCGCCCCGTCGAAGGTGGCGTGTTCTCTAACTGGGCCGCCACGCAACTCAAAGCTGGCGACACGCTCAAAGTGATGCCACCCGATGGCCGCTTCACCATCAAAAAACCACGCGCGATTCATCGTGTGGGTTTTGCGGCAGGCTCTGGCATTACACCGATTTTGTCGATTGCAGCCACCACACTGGAAGAGCAAACCGAATCCAAGTTCACCTTGATTTACGGCAATCGTCGCATGTCGAGCGTGATGTTCAACGAGGCATTGCAAGACCTGAAAGATCGATTTCCTGGTCGTTTCACCATGATTCATATCTTGTCTCAACAAGCGCAAGAAGTGGATCTGCTGCAAGGCCGTATTGATGCAGACAAGATCAAATCGATCATCAACGCATTGCTGCCCGCTAAGAGCATGGACGAGGTGTTCATTTGTGGCCCAGAGGCCATGATTGAGGTGACAGAAAAAGCCTTGATCGATTCAGGCGTTCCCGCCAACCGCGTGCACAGCGAACGCTTCACCACCTCTGCCTCGCAAGCACACAAGGTTCAAGCCGACATCGACGCATCGAAACAAAAAACAGCATCGGCCAAGAGCGTGCACATGACCATCTTGCTGGATGGCAAAGAACACGAAGTCGCGCTGAGCCCCGATGAGCATGTACTGGATGCGGCGCTCAACGCCGGTTTGGATTTGCCGTTCTCTTGCAAAGCCGGTGTGTGCAGCACCTGCCGTTGCAAAGTAACTCAAGGCGAAGTGACCATGGACAAAAACTTCACACTTGAAGCCGATGAAATGGCACAGGGCTTTGCCCTCAGCTGCCAAGCACGTGCGGCTACGCAAAAACTGGTGATTAGTTTCGACCACCGCTAAACCATGAGCCAAACCCATGCCGACGAAAGCCTGATTGATTCACCTCAAGCAGCGCTTCGGCTGTTGGTAACCCTCGGGCTTGTCGTCCTTGGCAACAGCAGCATGTACGTGGTGTCGGTGGTCTTGCCTGCGGTGCAGAGCGAGTTTGGCATTGGACGCGCAGATGCATCGCTGCCCTACACGCTGATGATGGTCTGCTTAGGGCTGGGTGGTATTTGGACCGGCCGCTTGGCCGACCGACATGGCCTTACACCCATTCTTTGGTGCGGTGCATTGGCGGTGTTTGGGGGCTTTGCATTGGCCGCGAATGCGCAAAGCATTTGGCTGTTTGGTTTGGCACACGGCATTCTTGGTCTGATTGGTAGCTCATCCACATTTGCGCCACTCATGGCCGACACCGCCCTATGGTGGCAAAAACGCCGTGGCATTGCTGTGGCCATTTGCGCGTGTGGCAACTATATTGCGGGCGCTATTTGGCCGCCTTTGGTGCAGCATGGCATCACCACCATAGGCTGGCGACACACCTATTTGCTGCTTGGGTTGGTGTGTGGCGTTGGTATGTTTTTGCTGTCGCTCAAGATGCGCGCCAAGCCACCCATCCCTAAAGTATCCGTCGCCACAGCGTCCACTACGAGTGATGACTCGGCGCAACCATTCGGCTTGCGCCCCTCACGCGCTCAGTTGCTTTTGTGCACGGCGGGTGTGGCGTGTTGCGTGGCTATGGCCATGCCACAAGTGCACATCGTGGCTTACTGCACAGACCTTGGCTACGGTGCCGCACGGGGCGCTGAAATGTTGTCACTGATGCTCACTTGCGGCATCGTGAGCCGCTTGGTGTCAGGTTTGATTTGTGATCGCATCGGGGGCATCAAAACTTTGCTGCTCGGCTCTGTGTTGCAAGGCATTGCGCTGTTGGCCTTCTTGCCCTTCGATGGGATGGTGCCGCTGTATGTGATCTCAGCCACCTTTGGTTTGTTTCAAGGCGGCATCGTGCCGTCTTACGCCATCATTGTTCGTGAACACTTCTCTGCCAAAGAAGTGGGCGAGCGAGTGGGCAGCGTCATCATGGCCACCTTATTAGGCATGGCTTTGGGTGGATGGTTGTCGGGTTGGATTTTTGACATGACCGGCAGCTACAAAGCAGCCTTTGTCAACGGCATAGCTTGGAACCTGTTGAACGTGTCCATCACGGGCTGGTTGTATTTGCGATTGAAATCACGATGACACGACAAGCACGCGGCTACGCTGCTTTATCCAGCACCAGCCCATTAGGACTATTTCATTTCGTGCGGCGCGAACCGCGCACGGATGATGTGGTGATCGAGCTGCTGTATTGCGGCATTTGCCACTCCGATTTGCACAACGTGCGCAATGACTGGGGCTACTCGAAGTACCCCATGGTGCCTGGGCATGAGATGGTGGGTCGTGTGATGCAGATAGGCGCAAATGTCACGAAGTTCAAAGTCCATGACGCTGTGGGTGTGGGTTGCTTGGTCGACTCTTGCCGCATCTGTCAGCCCTGCCAAAAAGGGGATGAGCAGTTTTGTGAGAAGCAGCCCACGTATGGCTACGGCAGTTTGGACCGGCATGACGGGCAAGCCACACAAGGTGGCTTCTCAGATGTAATTGTGGTGTCACAAGACTTTGTGCTGCGCATCCCAGACGGACTTGAACTCAGTCGCGCTGCACCACTTTTGTGTGCAGGTATCACCGCATGGTCGCCACTCAAGCGCGCCCGCATCACCAAGGGCAGCCAAGTGGCCGTGGTGGGTTTGGGTGGTTTAGGCCACATGGCCGTTAAGTTGGCCAAAGGTTTGGGGGCTGAAGTAACGCTCATCACCCGCTCGAATGACAAGGCTGAAGCGGCCACAGCATTGGGCATCGACCATGTGGTTTTGTCGGGTGACAAGAAAAACATGTCTGCGCTCAGAGGCAAGTTTGACCTCATCCTTGACACCATTCCTGAATCGCACGACGTCAACCCGTATGTGGGCTTACTCACTCACGGTGGCAAGTTGGTCTTGGTGGGTTACTTTGGGCCACTTGAGCCGCCACTCAACACGTCGCCTTTGATCTTTGGTCAACGCTCGCTCGAAGGCTCACTGATTGGCGGGATTGCAGAGACACAAGCGATGCTTGATTTTTGCGCCGAGCACCACATCTCGGCGGACATTGAGTTGATTCCAGCGAAAGACATCAACACCGCGTTTGAACGCATGGGCCGAAGTGATGTGAAGTACAGATTTGTGATTGACCTTCAAACACTGGCGTCTATCTAATCATTGAACGGCGGCTCTGTAAAATCAATTGAAATGAGCCACTGTTCCATCAAACCCGTCCAAGATCTTTTGGACAAATTTCGCGAAAGAAATCGAGTCAAAGCTGGCTCTTTGATCATTTCCGTTTTTGGCGATGCCGTTCTGCCACGCGGTGGCGAAATTTGGCTGGGTGGTTTGATCAACTTGCTCGCACCGCTTGACCTCAATGAGCGCCTCATCCGCACCACCGTGTTTCGTTTGGTCAAAGACGAATGGCTCACCACACAAACCCAAGGCCGTCGTACCGACTACAAACTGTCGGCCAGCGGCTGGCGACGCTTTGAAGAAGCTTCTAAACAAATTTACGCCTCGAATGCACCCAACTGGGACAACCGTTGGCGTCTCGTCATGTTGGTGGCAGAGTTACCACCCAAAGTACGTGAGCAATTGCGCCGTGCGTTTTACTGGCAAGGTTTTGGTGAACTCAACGCTAACTGTTTTGTGCATCCCAGTGCCGACTTAGCAGCCGCGTTTGATGCGCTGCGTGTTGATGGCATGGCCGATGTGTTGCCTCACCTCATGCCGCTCGTGGCAGTGAACCCACGCTTGGGCCAATCGGCCAATGACGCTGACATTGTTCGCTCAGCTTGGGACTTGGCGCATTTGAGTGAAGACTACGTTGCGTTTGTCAAAACCTACAAAGGCATCTTGGACGCGCTTCAAAAAACCAAGAAGTCGAGCATTGATGAAGAAAGTGCCTTCCTCACGCGCACGCTGTTGATCCACGATTACCGCCGTTTGCTTTTACGCGACCCTGAACTTCCAGAGGTGCTGTTGCCTGCCAAGTGGCCCGGCCAAACTGCGCGCATGCTGACCAAAGAGCTCTACCGCCGTTTGCTTGCTCCCTCTGAAAATCATCTGAACAAACACTTGATACTTGCCAATGGTGAAGCGCCAGCGGCTTCTGATTTGGTGCTGCGCCGATTTGAGTGTGACCCACTGTCCGCGGACGCACTTTGAACTCCATGCAAGTCTTATCCCCGCTCCTCCAAGCATCTTGGGCACAAGCCACACCCTTAACAGGTTTAGACAAATCACTGGCCAACTTGCTCAACACCAAGCAACCCAGCGATGACCCGCGCCACCTTTGGCTAGCAGCACTCACCAGCCACCAATGGGGACGCGGCCATGCGTGCCTAGACCTTGCCACGCTGCAAACGCAAGCTGCTGAGTTGCTGGGCTGGACCAACGAACAAACCGCCACACTGCCAAGCAAGCTGCATGAGGCTGCCATCACCTTGCCTTGGACGCAAGGCGATGCTTCGCCGCTGGTGCTGACCGAAGACACGCACGGCGCACGTTTGTATTTGCGCCGCGCTTGGACGGCTGAGCAAAACATTCGACGCAACATCGCGCAGCGCTTGGCCCTGCCCTGCGAAGTGCCTGCAGATTTGCAACAACGCTTAGACGAGTTGTTCACACCCACCAGCGATGGCACGCCTGACATGCAACGCCTCGCCTGCGAGGTAGCCGCGCAAAACCGCATCACCCTCATCACCGGTGGGCCTGGCACGGGTAAGACCACCACGGTGGTGAAGCTGCTGTCGCTCTTGGTACGCACATCGCCAAGCGAGCTGCAAATTCACTTGGCTGCCCCCACCGGCAAAGCAGCGGCGCGGTTGACCGAATCCATCAGCAACGCGCTGACCAAGATGCCGGCCGATAAGCGCCCGCACATGCCCAGCCAAGCGCAAACACTGCACCGCTTATTGCAAACCAATAGCCGCGTAAACCAAGTGCATCAGCTCGCCACCGATGTGGTGGTGGTCGACGAAGCGTCGATGATTGATCTAGAGATGATGGCCCGCCTGCTGCAAGCCGTGCCGCCCACTGCGCGTTTGATTTTGTTGGGCGACAAAGACCAGCTGGCTTCGGTAGAAGCGGGTTCGGTCATGTCACAGCTATGCACGGGCAGTTTGCTCAAAGCTCAAACCGTCACGCTCATTCACAGCCACCGCTTTGATGCCAAGAGCGGCATTGGCCAATGGGCACGCGCCGTGAATGCGGATGTGGCCGATAACACACCCGCCCTCAAAGCGCTGTGGAACGCCGCGCCCGATTGGCTGGCAAGCTTGCCTTTGCAACAAAGCATTCAACTTGACGAAGGGGGCGATGCCGCAGAACCCGACGTGACCCGCCTGCAACTAGCCAGCGCCAGCGACCCCAAGTTGGCCGTAAGTTTGCGCTACGGATGGCGCAATTGGCTGGCCTTGCTAGACGCACATCGCCCTAGCAAAACAGCGCCAGCCGCGCCGTGCACAGATGCACAAGCGGTGGCACTGCTCAACGCCTTCACAGAGTTTTGTGTGTTGTGCGCGGTGCGCGAAGGTCCGCTGGGTGTGACGCAACTCAACACGCAGGTGGAGCACGCGCTGGGCTTGGGCCAAAGCACTTGGTATGCCGGCCGCCCCGTGATGGTGACGCGCAACGACTACGCGTTGGATCTCATGAACGGCGACATTGGCATCTGCCTGCCTGGGCCTGACGGTGTGCTGAGGGTGGCGTTCCCTGCCGTGGATGGTGGCGTGCGTTGGGTCATGCCTTCGCGCCTTGACAGTGTGGAGACCGTGTTTGCCATGACGGTGCACAAATCGCAGGGCTCGGAGTTTGCGCATGTATTGCTGGTGATTCCCGCACAAGAGTCGCCCGTGCTCACACGCGAGCTGGTGTACACCGGCCTCACACGGGCCAAAAAGCGCCTCACGCTGTGGGCTCCGCAACTGGGCGTGTTGTGGAATGGTTGTGCGCGGCGCGTGTTGCGCAGCGGTGGTTTGGGCGACTGAACAACAGCTTGCATCGCACTTGGCAAGTAGTGCCTCAGACTTGTTCACAATAGAGGCATGCCTACGAATCAATACCTCGCCCAACTCGAACAGTTGGCTGTGCCACTGGCCATCGCGGCCGTGATTTTTGTGTTCTCGCTCATCAGCTTCGGCGTGTGGGCTTCGCGCATTCGCCGTGTGCGCGCCGAGGTGGTGGGGCTGGATGCCCGACTAGGCGCACACAAGGGCAGCAGCCGCGAAGCGCTGGCTTTGGCCGAAAGCAAAACCACCGACGACGAGCTGAAGTTTTTGCTGCGCGAAACCGAAGCGGGTCTGATTGACTTGCCCACGCAACACGGTGTGAGCCAAGGCCCACGCAGCAGCTATAGCTTCCGCAGCCACGCCGACACATGGACGGTGCGCAGCGTACTCGGTGGCCGCATGAACTTGGCCTTGTTCGAGACCATGCCAAATTTGCTGATTGGTTTTGGTTTGATGTGTACCTTCATCTTCTTGGCCGTGGCCTTGCAACAAGCGGGCTTGGCGCTCAATGCGTTGGATGTGTCGGCACGTCAGCAAGACCAAGCTTTGCAATCGCTCATTGCCACAGCGGGCGGTAAGTTCATCACCTCCATCGCGGGCTTGTTGTGTTCGCTGGTGTGGAACTGGCGCGCCAAAGTGGCGCTGGAAAACTTGCAGTCCAGCATCGACACGCTGTGCCACACGCTGCGCAGCAAAGTACCCGACAACGCAGCCGAAGCCAGCGTGCGCATGCAGCTGGCTTTGTTCCAAGACATCTTGGATGAGAACCGTTCACAGGTAAGCCAACTTCGTCGCTTTGAAGGCGACTTTGCCAATGCGATTGGCGATGCCCTATCGCGCAACATGCAACCCGCGTTTGACAAGCTGGCCCAACTGGCCGACAGCATTCAAACCTCCAGCCAAAGCTTTGGCAATGCCGGCAGCCAAGCGGCAGTGGAGCTGAGCAAAGCGGGCGAGACCTTGACCCAAGGTATCTCAACCGGCCTCGCCTCATTTGGCGATGCGGTAGGCACGTTGGCGCAAACCATTCAAAACACCCGCACCACCATCACCGAGCTGGATGCCTCGTTGGCACGCGCCAGCGCGATGGGCCAAACCGGCACGCAACAACTCGAAACCCTGCTGGGCAACTTGGGCCAAACCGTGCAAACGGTGCAAGGCGCGATGTCGGGCTTGCAAGGCACGGTCGAGCGCATTGACCAAACGGCCGAGAAGTTCAAAGACAGTGCCAACGCCATCGAAGGTGCAGTGGGCTTGCAGCGTGCAGCGGCCACAGACTTTAAAGAAGCTTTGATTCCGATGAACCAAGCCTTGGGCCAAACCGTGGACACGCTCAAACAAAGTGCGGTGTCTGCTGAAGAAGCACTGGGCCATGTGCGCTCGCATTTGCAAGACGCGCAAAAGGCACTCACCGGCACGGTGGATGCACTGACCAAAGGTGTGTCGGGCTACAGCACTCAAATTTCTGACCTGCACACCAAGATGGACCAACACTTGGCCAGCGCGGTGAATCAGCTGAGTGGCAGCATCACCAACCTGGAAGAAGTGTTGGACGAGTTCATCGACGCTTTGCCACCCAAGGCATAAAGCAGCGTGTAAAACATGTTCATCAAAACACGCCGCAACACCGCAGCCACCAACGAGCAGGTGGAAGAGTCGGGTTACATGGCTTCGGCCAGTGACTTGATGATTGGCCTGCTGTTCATCTTCATCGTGATGGTGATGGTGCTGCTCTCACGCAAGCCCGAGCAGCCGCCAGAGCCCCCCGCCGATCCACTGGCCACCGTGGTGCACACCATCGGGACCAAGCTGCAAAACGCGGGCGTGCCCGTGACGATCAACCAAGTGTCGGGCGTCATCAGCTTGCCTGCCGACACCTTGTTTGCACGCGGCAGCGCCGAGCTAGAAGGCTTGGGCGTGCGCACACTGCGCCAGTCGGCCGAGCAGTTGCAGCAAGTGCTGCCTTGCTACATCTATTCGCAACGCCGACGACTGCCCGACGACTGCCCGCCCAACCCGCAACAGGTGGAGATTGAGACCATCCTGATTGAAGGCCACACCGACTCTGTGCCCCTGCACCGTGGCGACTACAACAACTGGCATTTGGGCCTAGACCGCGCCCGCGCTGTTTACAAAGTGCTGGGCTCAGAAGGCATGCAAAGCTACCGCAACGAGCGTGAACAACCGGTGTTTGGCATTAGCTCGTATGCCGACGAGCGCCCCAGCAGCAAAGACAACGACACGCAAAACCGCCGCGTAGAGCTGCGCTTTGTGTTGGCGTTTCAGCCCACCGAGACGGGCGCGACCAAAGGCCCCAGCAGCACCTTGAAGAAGATGCAAGAGACGGTGCGCTGATCCAAAGCTATGCAAGAGTTCTTCGCCCCCCTGCCGCAAGACTTTGACAAGTTAGCCCATGCCGCGCGCACCAAGCGCGGCGGCGGCTTTGGCAAAGACCCAGACTTGCGCACCGTGGGCGAGCGCACCTACAGCGCGTTTGAGCGCGTGCAGTTTGCACCGAGCAGCACAGCACCGCGCCAGCGTGATTGGCGACACATTCCCTACGCACTGTGGCTCGATGCCGAGCGTGGCCTGCACACCCACACACCGCTGACCGACCGATACTTTGAAGTGGCCGTGCCCGAGGCGCTCAACACACGCCGCCCACTCAAGTGGGGCCGTGGTTTGCTGCACACCTATTTGCAGGGCTTCAACCCCGAGAGCCCTGTGTTCTTAAAGCTGGCCCACACAGCACGCGAGTTCTTTTTAGACCCGCGCGTGTTAGCCTCGTTGTCAGAGACCGAGGCCAATGGCCTAGAACGCCTCATCAGCACCCTCGATGTGCTGGACCCGCTGAATGGCCCCGTGCATGTGGCCAATGACATCTTGGGCATGCCCGCCGACAAGACCTTGGCCCAATGGCAAGAACGCCATGCACTCACACAAGGCTTTTGGCTGAATAACTTTTGCAAGCAAGCGTTTTTAGAAGCCTTGCAAGCGCCCGAAGAAGTACGCAGCAGCCTCGGCTATGTCAAGCGCATGTGCGAGTGGGCCATGCACGACATCGGCAAACCCACGCAGCGCCTGCGCTACCCGTTGTGCCGCGACGAGTTTGCCTATAGCCTGCTCTCGCCTTGGTTTGAGCGCAACCCGCCGCAAGACATCAAAAACGCACTGCTGTCCGAGCTGCTGCGCACCTTGGGCGACCCGCGCCACAACCACGCGGGCTGGCTGGGCGTGCGCCGCGAAGCCATTGAGACCGCCAGCCGCTGGCTGACCAGTCGCACCATGGATGCGTTTTTTGAAATCTTGCGCCACACCGAAGACGACATTGGCCCCTACCGCCGCCGCTTTTGGGAGGCCTATTTCCACGCAGGCCACATCTTGGAAGCGTGGATTGCCTTGGGCGAGCAAGCCGTGCAAGAGCTGCAAAAGATCGACCCAGCAGGTGAACTCAGCTACGCCAAGATCTTGGGCAAGATCGCGCCCAACCAATGTGTGTTGATGCTGCGCATGGGCAACATCTTGTTTTGCGACTGGAGCCACCAAGGCCGATTGCGCGCCATTTCAGCCACAGCCAAGCAAGCGCCCAAGCTCTATCAAAACGAGTACGAACTCTTCCAACTGCGCTTTCCGACCCCGCTGGACTTCAACGACGGTCTACTGGACGACCCAGGCCTGCTGCACTACGAGTCAGAGCTGGGTGGCTGGCAGGACACGGCGCGACGCTTTATCGATCAGCACCTAGGGATTCACCTGAGTTTGGCTGACTTAATGCCAACTGACGCTCAAATTTGATCTAAAACAAAGCCAAGGGTTTGTCAGCACTGTCTAAGTCAGACCCTTGTAAGAGCCTAGTTCCACAGTCATGGGGTTTTGACAGATACCGCCATATAAGAGGAGACCGGTTCATGAGCGACATCACTATTCACCAGCCATCAGCTGAATTCGTAAAACAAGCCAACGTGTCAGGCATGGCCGCCTACGAAGCGTTGTGCAAAAAAGCAGAAACAGATTACGAAGGCTTTTGGGCTGAGCAAGCACGCGAACTGCTGAGCTGGAAGACCCCTTTCACCAAAGTGCTCGACGAGAGCAACGCACCTTTCTTCAAGTGGTTCGAAGACGGCACATTGAACGCCTCTTACAACTGCTTGGACCGCAACATCGAAAAAGGCTTGGGCGACAAGACCGCCATCATCTTCGAAGCTGACGGCGGCGAAGTGACCAAAGCCACCTACAAGCAACTGCTGGCGAAGACTTGCCAATACGCCAACGCCTTGAAATCCATCGGCGTGAAAAAAGGCGACCGCGTGATGATCTACATCTCCATGTCGATCGAAGGCGTGGCCGCGATGCAAGCGTGTGCCCGTATCGGCGCCACCCACTCTGTGGTGTTCGGCGGTTTTTCTGCTCAATCTTTGCGTGACCGCATCGAAGACACAGGCGCAGTGGCCATCATCACCGCTGACCAACAAGTGCGCGGCGGCAAGCACCTGCCCCTGAAAGCCATCGTGGACGAAGCCATGGGCTTGGGCGGTTGCGACTCTGTGAAAAACGTGTTGGTCGTTAAGCGCACTGGTGGCGACATCGCCATGACCGCTGGCCGTGACCAATGGTTGGCCGACTTGGCTGACAAACAAGCCACCACTTGCGAACCAGAATGGGTGGGCGCTGAGCACCCATTGTTCTTGCTCTACACATCGGGCTCCACAGGCAAGCCAAAAGGCGTGCAACACAGCACCGGCGGTTACTTGCTGCACGCAGCATTGACCACCAAGTGGACTTTCGACTTGAAAGACAACGACGTGTTCTGGTGTACCGCCGACATCGGTTGGGTCACAGGCCACACGTACATCACGTACGGCCCATTGGCTTTGGGCGGCACTGAAATCGTCTTCGAAGGCGTGCCGACTTACCCAGACGCTGGCCGCTTTTGGAAGATGATCCAAGACCACAAAGTCTCGATTTTCTACACAGCACCAACCGCGATCCGTTCACTCATCAAAGCTGCTGAAGCCAACGATGCTGTGCACCCCAAGAGCTTCAACCTCTCCAGCCTGCGCTTGTTGGGCTCGGTCGGCGAGCCGATCAACCCAGCTGCTTGGGAGTGGTACTACAAGCACGTGGGCGGCAGCCGTTGCCCAATCGTGGATACCTTCTGGCAAACAGAAACCGGTGGTCACATGATCACCCCTCTGCCAGGCGTGACACCGATGGTTCCAGGCTCATGCACATTGCCCTTCCCTGGCATCCAAGCTGCCATCGTGGACGAAGCTGGCAACGACATGCCCAACGGGCAAGGCGGCATCTTGGTGGTCAAGCGCCCATGGCCTTCCATGATTCGCACCATCTGGGGTGACCCAGACCGCTTCGTCAAGAGCTACTACCCAGAAGAATTCAAGGGCAAGTACTACTTGGCTGGCGACGGCGCGATCCGCGACGAGAAGACGGGCTACTTCACCATCACTGGCCGTATCGACGACGTGTTGAACGTGTCTGGCCACCGCATGGGCACGATGGAAATTGAATCGGCCTTGGTGAGCTGCACCGACTTGGTGGCAGAAGCCGCTGTGGTGGGTCGTCCTGACGACACCACTGGCGAAGCGATCTGCGCCTTTGTGGTGTTGAAGCGCGCACGTCCTACAGGCGACGAAGCCAAAGCGATTGCCAAAATCTTGCGCGACCACGTGGGCAAAGAAATTGGCCCGATCGCCAAGCCAAAAGACATCCGCTTCGGTGACAACTTGCCCAAGACTCGCTCTGGCAAGATCATGCGCCGTTTGCTGCGCAGCTTGGCCAAGAACGAGGCGATCACACAAGACACCTCGACTCTGGAAAACCCAGCGATCTTGGATCAATTGACAGACAACCACTGATCTGCCAACTGCAAAACCAGCCTTCAAAAAAAGGCTGGCTCCAATAAAAAAACCCGCCAGTTTGCACCGGCGGGTTTTTTGTTGGCTAAAAAGAAACACCGCTTTAAACCAAGGTGTCGATCTGACCGCCTTGACCGCGCAACATGTTTAGGGTGGACGCCACTTGCTGGTTGTTGGCGTTGGCTTGTGCAGAGGCTGGGCTGCTGGCATAGGCCTTTTGAGCTCCAGCTAAATTGCCCGCATTGAGGGTAGTGAACAGGTCTTTCATACTTTGTTGACGCTGATGAGTGTCTTTACTTTGTAAAGCTCAAAACACGGCGGCAGTGGTTTGCCAATGCGGCACAGGTCGCAGTCTCAGCGGCAAACAGCTGCCGCCGAGATGGCAATCGATCACCGCAAAATTGGGTTGCCATACATATAAAAACCTCTGAAAAGTGAGACGTATCCGTCAAACAGCTAACGCACGAGCTAGAACGAGTACCAATGCATGCGTTCCGCTCTGTAAAGAATCTTTACTCTGTAAACCCTACAAATGGCGTAGATATTGCGGGCCTGACCCATTGCAAATCCTGAATTTACATGGATCAGATTTGCATTCAATCAATCTCTTGAAGGAGAAGCACCATGGGTATGAGAGTAGGCGCGTCAAACGCGGGCTGGTCTAGCTATCAAGCTAGCTCGGTCAACGGCTGGCAACAGCGCCAACAAGGCATGAAGGATTTATTTTCTTCATTGCAAGCGGGCGATCTTGCAAGTGCTCAAAAAGCATTTGCAAGCGTCCAAACCAATACCAGCTCTAGCAACAGTCCATTGACGAAAGTCGGTGATGCTTTGCAAGCTGGCGACTTGGCAGGCGCGCAGCAAGCGGCCAAAGCCATGCATGCGGCACGTGGCGGTCACCATCACGCGAAAGCGGCGACCCAAGCGTCCAACAGCACGTCATCCACCACCACCGGCACAACGGCGGAAGCCTCTAGCACCGACACGGCGTTCAACAGTTTTATCCAAAACTTAGAAGCTGCACTGGAGCAACAAGGCAAAACCACCACGGGCCCCAATGGACAGGGAAGCTTCCTGCTGAACATGCCACCGCCGCCGCCACAAGCGACGGCCAATGCCTCAGTGTCTAGCACTGCCACCACGCAAGCCTTTTTGGGCAGTCGAGCCTCCACCGTACCTTCTAACGCTCAGTTAGAAGCGAGCTTGGAAAGTTTGATTCAACAAATGGGTGGCACAGCGGGTGTCACAGCAGACGCCACCACAGCAGCCTCTAGCAACTCAGCGTTGACCAACAATTTGCAATCTAGTTTTGCAAATTTGATGGGCTCAATAGGGGGCAACAGCTCGACAGCGAACGTCACTAACTTTTTACAAAGCTTAGATGACAAGTTGAAGAGCATGGATGCTGCAGGCGGTGTAAACACCACCGCTTAACGCGACGATGGCCTTGCGAGTGCAAACCCGCAAGGCCATACCCCTCGACATGACGATCTAGAAGAAAAAATACCCAGTGACCATGATTCGCACCCAACCCTACAAATTGCTCAGCGTCTTGGGCTTTGCCGCACTGATGTGCATGCAACACGTCTTGGCAGCTGAACCAGCGCCGACGTACCCCAACAAACCCATTCATTTGGTCGTCCCATTTCCCGCAGGTGGTAGCGCCGATTTAGTCGCACGCATCATGGCCAAACCCCTTGGCGACAAACTCGGCCAGCCAGTCGTGATTGACAACAAACCCGGCGCAGATGGCGCAATTGCCGCCGAAGCGGTGGCCGGCGCAGCTCCCGATGGCTACACCTTGTTCATGGCTACCTATGGTGCGATGTCGGCTGTGCCCTCACTGCATAAAGCCATGCACTATGACCCCGTCAAAGACTTCACACCTATCAGCACAGCGGGCAAGTTTTCGATGTTTTTATTTGTGCACCCCAGCGTGCCTGCACAAACGCTGAGCGAATTCATTGCCTACGAACACACCCACACGGGCGAGGTGAACTACGGCACAGGCAATGTGGCCTCGATCGTGATGGCGGCAGAGATGGAATCGCAAGCCAAGCTGCACATGACGCAAGTGCCCTACAAAGGTGAAGTCCCTGCCATGACCGACTTTGTGGCGGGGCGCATTCAGCTGATGTTTGCCACCCCTGCCAATGCACTGCCGTTTGTGAAAGAGGGCAAACTCAAAGCCTACGCCACGCTGTCGGACAAACGCAGCCCGCTGCTGCCTGAAACACCCACATGGCACGAAGCCGGTATGCGCGATTTGCCCATCGTGCCTTGGGCGGGTGTGTTTGGTCCAGCCAAATTACCTAAAGACATGGCACTTCGTTTGTCGCAAACCATCCAAGACGTTTTGCAACGTGAAGACGTCAACGCTGAATTTGCCAAGCTCGGCTTTGAGCCCTTTGGCTCTTCGCCCGATAAGCTTGATACGTATGCCAAGAAGCAACTCAAAGCGTGGCACACAGCCATTCAAAGTGCAGGTCTGCAAGCGGAATAAAAACGAACACAACACATGGCGCATTTACTCATCATCGAGTTGCCGGGTGGCAATGACACAGACATCATTCAAGCGGCGATAGACCGTGATGACAGCTTCACGTTCCTCACTGCTGACTTGACGTTGTACCAACAGCAACCAGCCGTGAATGCCCTCTTGCAACACGCCTACGCCTGCATCAGCGTACCCAGCTTTGATATGCAGACCGTGGTATCGCAGGTGCTTGAGGCGCACAACAACAAGCCTTTTGATGCCGTACTGTGTTTGCTCGACATTCGCTTGATTGAAACAGCCACTTTGGCGCAAGCGCTTGGACTGAGGTACCTCAATCTAAAGTCGGCCCAATTGCTTCGGGATAAGTTCAGTGTGCGCCAGCGTTTGCAAGAGCGAGGTATCGCACAACCCCTGTTCGCCTTAGCCACCTCGAATGATGAATTGAAACAAGCGGTGGATCACATTGGCTTGCCTGTGTTGATCAAACCCTCAGATGGCTATGGCTCACAAAACATTGTGGTGATAGAGGATGAGAATGACCTTGCACCTTGGATGTCCCCCCTCGAAGACATGCTGCCCTCTCGTGCGGACTACGGCTTGGGTGTGAAAGCAAACGATCGCCTATTGGTCGAGCAATACATGCAAGGCGTGGTCATTGGCTGTGACACCCTCACGCAAAACGGCCAGCACACCTTGGTTGGTGTGAATGAAAAGCTGTTTTTTGAGCCCCCCTCGTTTGCCATTCGTGGTGGGTGCTTCATGCCTAACAAGGGGCAGTTCAATGCGATTGAGGCTTATGTATTTGCTTTGTTAGATGCAGTGGAGTTTGATTGCGGCGCCACACACATTGAGCTCATGCTTCACGCAGATGGCCTGAGTCTGATTGAAATCAACCCACGTTTGGTGGGCGCGAAAATTCCACGACTTATCAGTTTGGCCTGCAAGCGATCGATTCACTCAGACTTGATTGACTTGCATCTTGGTCGTCCAGTGACACCATTTTCTGAATTCTCTGAAGTAGCAGTCACACGCTGGCTCGTGGCGAGTCAAACAGCGACCTTGACCCAAGTGGAACTACCTGCGACTAATGATCGACGCATTGCATGCGTCGAAATCCTGAAGCGTATAGGCGACACCGTTCGTCTTCCAATGGAGAACGCCGATCGCATTGGTTATGTCATGAGTTGCGCCCCCAGCAAACAAGACGCTGAAGCCGCCGCCGAAGACTTTATTGCGAATACGCTGATTCATGTTTCATGATCACTCAGCACAAGCATCTTCTGCCCAACAAAAAACCCGCCAAATGGCGGGTTTTTTGTTGCGACAGTCGCAGATGCTGGATATGGCTTAAACAGAAGCCAATGCAGCGTTGAACGTAGCGCTTGGGCGCATCACAGCTTCGAGCTTCTTGGTATCTGGCAAGTAGTAACCGCCGATGTCCACGGGCTTGCCTTGAACGCTGTTGAGTTCGTCCACGATCTTCTTCTCGTTTTCAGTGAGCGTTTTAGCCAAAGGTGCAAACTTAGCTGCCAAGTCTTTGTCTTCGGTTTGTGCTGCCAACTCTTGGGCCCAGTACATGGCCAAGTAGAACTGGCTGCCACGGTTGTCGAGCTGACCAGTTTTAGGCGATGGGTTTTTGTTGGTGTCCAACAATTTGCCTGTCGCTGCATCCAAGGTCTTAGCCAACACTTTGGCTTTGGGGTTGTTGTTCTTGATGCCCATGTCTTCAAAAGACACAGCCAATGCCAAGAACTCACCCAAAGAATCCCAACGCAAGTGGTTTTCTTCCACCAACTGTTGCACGTGCTTAGGCGCAGAACCGCCCGCGCCTGTTTCGTACATGCCGCCACCGGCCATCAAAGGCACGATAGACAGCATCTTGGCGGAGGTGCCGAGTTCCATGATGGGGAACAAGTCGGTCAAGTAGTCGCGCAAGATGTTGCCGGTCACAGAGATGGTGTCCAAACCACGGCTCACGCGCTCCAAGGTGTAGCGCATGGCGCGCACTTGAGACATGTGCTCGATGTGCAGGCCTTTGGTGTCGTGGTCTTTCAAGTACAGGTCGACCTTCTTGATCAACTCGTTCTCGTGTGGACGGTATGGGTCCAACCAGAAGATGGCAGGCATGCCAGAGTTGCGTGCGCGGGTCACAGCCAACTTCACCCAGTCACGGATGGCAGCGTCTTTGACCTGGCACATGCGCCAGATGTCGCCTTCTTCGACGTTTTGGCTCAACAAGACTTCGCCTGTGGCCAAGTCGGTGATGTTGGCCACGCCGTCTTCTTGAATTTCGAACGTCTTGTCGTGTGAACCGTATTCTTCGGCTTGCTGAGCCATCAAGCCCACGTTAGGCACAGTGCCCATGGTCTTGGGGTCGAAGTTGCCGTGCCACTTACAGAAGTTGATCATCTCTTGGTAGATACGGGCAAAGGTCGATTCAGGCATCACAGCCTTGGCGTCCTTCAAGCGGCCATCGGCGCCCCACATCTTGCCGCCGTTGCGGATCATGGCGGGCATGGAAGCGTCCACAATGATGTCGTTGGGTGAGTGGAAGTTGGTGATGCCTTTGGCAGAGTCAACCATGGCCAATTCTGGACGGTGTTCGTGACAGGCGTGCAGATCGCGGTTGATTTCGTCTTGTTGGCTTTGCGGCAGGGTGGCGATTTTGTTGTACAGATCGGCCATGCCGTTGTTCACGTTAACGCCCAACTCATCAAACAGCTTGGCGTGCTTAGCAAACGCTTCTTTATAGAAAATCTTCACGCAGTGACCGAACACGATGGGGTGAGACACCTTCATCATGGTGGCTTTAACGTGCAAGGAGAACATCACGCCAGTTTTGTGCGCGTCTTCGATCTCTTTTTCATAGAACTCGACCAACGCTTTTTTGCTCATGAACATGCTGTCGATGATTTCTTTGTCGAGCAAAGAAACTTTTGGCTTCAACAGAATGGTTTTGCCGCTCTTGGTGATGAGCTCCATCTTCACGTCACGGGCTTTGTCCAAAGTCAAAGACTTTTCACCGTGGTAGAAGTCACCGTGGTGCATGTGTGACACATGTGAGCGAGAGGCTTGGCTCCACTCGGCCATGCTGTGTGGGTTCTTACGAGCGAACTCTTTCACAGCGCGAGGTGCGCGACGGTCAGAGTTACCTTCGCGCAAAACAGGGTTCACAGAGCTACCGATGCACTTGGCGTAGCGAGCCTTGATGGCTTTGTCTTCGTCAGTGGTTGGGTTCTCGGGATAGTCAGGCAGTGCATAGCCTTTGGATTGCAACTCTTTGATGGCGGCAGTCAACTGGCCCACTGAAGCGCTGATGTTGGGCAACTTGATGATGTTGGCTTCTGGCTTCAAAGTCAGCTTACCCAACTCAGACAAGTTGTGCGGCACGCGCTGCGCTTCTGGCAACAGGTCGGCGAATTCACCCAAGATACGGGTAGCCACAGAGATGTCGCTTGACACAACGTCGATGCCAGCGGGTGCGGCAAAAGTGCGGATGATGGGCAAGAAAGAAGCCGTCGCCAGCAAAGGCGCTTCGTCGGTCAGGGTGTAAACGATTTGGGATTTATCAGCAGCCATGTTTGTACTCACTCGTGTGTTGATTTGGTAAGTGGGAAAGAGAAAACTTGTGGTTTTAATCTTATATAAGACCCAGCATTGTAGAGTGTCCGACAACCGGACTACAAGGAGCTGACAAGCCCCCTATATCAGGCTCGGGGTTTACCTCAACCTAGAATCAGCCCACTTTCCTAAGAACACCTCGGTTTTGACCTCTCCAAGTTCCTACGCCTCTAGACAACGCGGATTGCGACGCCACACACGCGGCATCGCGCTGGTGCTGGCATTGCACGCCCTGCTGTTGTGGGCGATCTCATCTGGCTTGGCCCGCAAAGTGGTGCGCATGACCGAGAACACGGTCGAAGCGGTGTTGATGTCCGAAGCTCCGCCACCTGTGCCAACCCCAAAAACACCGCCGCCAAAAACACCGGCCCCACCGCCACCCGCGCCCACCAGCACGGCTCCAGCGATTACCCAAGCACCCACGCCGCCTGCGGCAGCTCCCGCAGCGCCCGCCATTCGCACAGGCGCTGTGATTCAAGCTGGGGCGCACTGCGCCAAGCCCGATTACCCCAGCGCCTCACGCCGCATGGAAGAAGAAGGCACAGTCACGCTGAAATTTTTGATTGGTGTGGACGGCAAGGTCATTCAAGCCGACATTGAAAAAACATCAGGCTTCACCCGCTTAGACGAAGCCGCACGCAACGCGCTATCGAAATGCCAATTCCGCCCCGGCACGGTGGACGGCAAGCCTGAGCAAAGCTGGGCCAGCATCAAATACACCTGGCGCTTGGAATAAGCGCCTTACCTAACACGCTCACACAAAGTCAGTCACAAGGAAACACCCATGTTGCAACACACCTTCACACGCACCGCTGCGGCCCTCTCCACACTGGCCTTCAGTGCCAGCGCCATGGCTGAAGAAGTCGTTGAGAACCCCTACGGCTTGTCAGCGCTGTGGGCGCAAGGCGATGTGGTGGCCAAAGCCACGCTGTTGATTTTGGTCATCATGAGCATGGGCAGCTGGTACGTGATCTTCACCAAGCTGGCCGAACAAAACCGTGTGATGCGTTATGCGCAAACCGCACAAGACAATTTTTGGCATGCAGGCAATGTGCGCCAAGGCGCAGATGGCTTAGAGGCTGACAGCCCGTTTCGCTTCATCGCTGAAAAAGGCTTGGAAGGCGCCAGCAAACACACAGGTTTGCTGGGCTCCATCAACTTCAACGACTGGGTGACCATGAGCATCCAACGCGCCATGAGCAATGTGCAAAGCCGCATGCAAGACGGTTTGGCGGTCTTGGCCACCGTGGGCTCGACAGCACCGTTCGTCGGCTTGTTCGGCACGGTCTGGGGCATTTACAACGCACTGGTGAAGATTGGCATGTCAGGACAAGCCAGCATCGACAAAGTGGCGGGCCCTGTGGGCGAGTCGCTCATCATGACGGCCATTGGTTTGGCAGTGGCTGTGCCTGCGGTGTTGGGCTACAACTGGCTGGTACGTCGCAACAAGGTGGCGATGGAAGAAGTACACGCCTTTGGCGCGGACTTGCATGCGGTGCTCTTGGGCTCTGCTGAATCTGGCGCTGCGAATAAATAAACCATGGCCATGCACCTAGGCCCCAGCGAGGGCGACGACGAGCTGCTAACCACCATCAACACCACACCGTTGGTGGACGTGATGTTGGTGCTGCTCATCATCTTTCTCATCACCATTCCGGTGGTGACCACCTCGGTCAAAGTAGAGCTGCCGCACGAGGTGCAGCAGCCGCGCGAGACCAAGCCCGACAACATCATCTTGTCGGTCAACGCGCAAGGCCAAGCGTATTTGTATGACGCACCCGTGCGCAGCAACGCAGAGCTCATCAAACAGTTGCAAACCTTCGCTAAGAAAACGCCGCAGCCCGAAGTGCAAATTCGCGGCGACGCCAAGACCGACTTTGAAGCGGTGGGCCGCGTGCTGTATGCCGCGCAGGTGGCGGGTTTGACCAAGGTGAGGTTTGTCACAGACCCGCAGGGTCTTGCCACAAGCTCGCCGCAGGGGAAGTAACCATGGCGATGAACCTTCAAACCAATGACGAACCTGAAGTGATGATGGACATTAACACCACGCCTTTGATCGACGTGATGTTGGTGCTGCTGATCATGCTCATCATCACCATCCCCGTGCAGCTGCATTCGGTCAACCTCGACATGCCGCAAAGCGCCACGCCGCAAACCAAGAAGCCCAATGTGGTTCGCATCGAAGTGGATGCACGCAGCGTGGTCAACTGGAACGGCAAGCCCTTGGCCGATCGCGCCGCTCTCGATGCACTGCTGCTAGAAGCCAAAGCCCAAGAGCCACAGCCCGAGCTGCACATCAAAGCCCAAGGCAAAGCCAAGTATGAGGCGGTAGCCGGTGTGTTGGCCAGCGCCCAACGTCAGGGCCTGACCAAGATTGGCATTGTGGGCACGGAGCAATTTGCTGCGCCTTGATCCGCAGCAAATTGACCGATACCCGAAATTAGTCAGCCGTGATCTTGGCTGACTTGATCACATTGCCCCAATAGTCGAGCTCTTTGCGTGTGAACTCGCCCAGCTGGGCGGGCGTCATGGCCTCTACGGCAGTGCCTGAGTCTTCTGCCTTTTTACGCACATCTGGGGTTTGCAAGATTTTGTTCACCTCTGCGTTGATTTGCTGGACCACAGCAGCAGGTGTGCCCGCAGGCGCATACAACGCAAACCAAGAATCGAGGTCGTAGCCTTTGAGACCTGCTTCAGTGGCAGTAGGCACATCGGGCAAAGATGTCAAACGCTTAGGGCTGGTCACAGCTAACGCACGCAAACGGCCTGACTTGATATGCGCCACCACCGACGCAGGCGTGGTGATGTGCATGTCCACCGTACCCGCCAACAAGTCTTGCACCGCAGGGCCTGAGCCGCGGTATGGAATGTGCGTGATGAACGTGCCTGTGAGTTGCTTGAACAACTCACCCGCAATGTGCTGAATAGAACCGTTGCCCGAAGAGGCATAGTTCAACTTGCCTGGGTTCTTTTTGGCATACGCAATCAGCTCTTGTAAATTATTCACAGGCAAAGCGTGGTGAATGGCCACGACTTGCGGCGCACGCGTGACCATGGCAACAGGTGCAAAGTCTTTGATGGGGTCCCAGCCTGCGTCCTTGAACAAATGCGGGTTGCCTACTTGGTAGCCGCTGTAGGCCATCAGCAAGGTGTAGCCATCGGGCTTGGCACGCGCTACAAATTGGTTGCCAATATTGCCTGCCCCGCCCGGACGGTTGTCGACGATGACCGACTGACCCAGCGCACGCGTGAGTGGCTCGGCAATCAAACGCGCAGTGAAATCGGTGCTGCCCCCAGGTGGCGTGGGTACGACCAGCGTGATGGGGCGTTGTGGAAATTTGGCTTGCGCAAAGACCAAAGGACTGACGCTGGCAGCAATACCAGCTGCGCCAAACGCAATGATGCTACGTCGTTTCATGGTGTCTCCTGTTTTATTTTTAGGTGCTGCTTAGGCCAGCTCTGAAATTTCAATCAGATTCAAATCTGGGTCACGCACATAGACCGATCTGATTTTTTGTGTAGCGCCTGTGCGCATGACTGGGCCTTCGACGATGGGCCACTGCGCAGCATTGAGCTTGGCAATCACCTCTTCGAGCGACACTGTTGCAATGAAGCACAAGTCCAACGCACCAGGCACAGGCACATGGGCTTTGGGCTCAAACTCTTTACCGCGCACATGCAGGTTGATTTTTTGATTGCCGAACTTGAACGCTTTGCGTGTGACGGGCGGCGTGCCGCCTACAAAACTCTCCAGCGTCATGCCCATGACACGGGTATAGAAATCCACACAAGCGTCTTCGTTGAAGGTGGTCAACACCAAGTGGTCGAGGTGGTCAATCATGCGGCTTCTCCTTTGAGTTCGTTCACATAGTCAGGGGCTGGATGAAGGTCTGTGATGCGCCCCGCTTTGGCCACTTGGCTTGGCACTTCATGGCCCACGATCGCGGGCAAATGGCGCGCGACATTCAGCAATTTGTTCAGATCAATGCCCGTGTCGTAACCCATGGCGTCGAGCATATGAATGGCGTCTTCGCTGCAAATATTGCCGCTCGCACCCGGCGCATAAGGGCAACCGCCTAAGCTCCCCAACGAACCATCAAAGCGTGTAATGCCACCTTCCACCGCTGCCAACACATTGGCCAATCCCATGCCGCGGGTGTTATGGAAATGCAAGGTGAGTTGCGTGTGTGGCAACTGCGTTTGCAACAAGGCCACCATGCGGCTGACCTGCGCAGGATGGGCCATGCCTGTGGTGTCACAAATGGTGAGACCACGCACGCCTAAATCAGCAAAGCGTTGCGCATAGTGCTGCACCGCAGCCAAAGGCACATCGCCTTCCATCGGGCAACCAAAGCACGCCGACAGCGACACATTGATGGGGGTGCGCCCGTCCACGTGTTTGATCACATCCTCCAACGCCGCAAAACTCTTGGCGCGTGTCATTCGCAAATTGGCAAGGTTGTGGGTTTCAGAGATGGACATCACCAAATTCAACTCATCAGCGTGCGACTCCATGGCACGCTCTGCGCCTCTGAGGTTGGGCACGAGCACCGTGTATTCCACGCCCGGTACACGGGTGATGCGACCCATCACTTCTTCAGCATCACGCAACATGGGAATGGCTTTGGGCGAAGTGAATGAGGTCGTCTCAATCTTGGCGTAGCCACATTGGCTGAGCGCGTCGATCAACGCAATCTTGTCGTCGGTAGGGATGAAGTTGGGTTCGATTTGAAAACCGTCACGCGTGACGACTTCGTTGAAATAAATGCGGGTCATGCGACGATGCCTTTGTCTTTGAGGGCTTGGATTTGTTCTGGGGTGAGGCCAATGTCTCGCAACACGGCCTCGGTGTCTTGGCCAATGGTGGGCGCGTTGCGACGATGGCTGCCCGGTGTGCGTGAGAGTTTGGGGATGATGCCGGGCACAGCCAGCGATGTGCCGTCGTCCATCTGCACGTGTTGAATCATGTCGCGGGCTTGGTAGTGCGGATCGGCTGCAATGTCGGCCACGGTGTAGATGCGACCTGCGGGAACCTCTGCCTTGTCCAATGCAGTCAACACTTGCTCGACGCTGAGTTGTGCGGTCCACGCGCCAATGGCAGCATCAATTTCAACCACGCGTTTGACGCGACCTGCGTTATCTGCCAACGCGGGGTCATTACCCAAATCATCTCGGTTCAGCGTGTGCATGAGGCGTTTGAAAATACTGTCGCCATTGCCTGCAATCAGCACATAGCCGTCGTCTTTGCAACGGTACGCATTGCTGGGCGCAATGCCAGGCAAGGCACTGCCTGCCGCTTCGCGCACTGCACCAAAAGCGCTGTACTCGGGCAGCAAACTTTCCATGCAATTGAAAACTGCTTCGTACAAAGCCACGTCAATCACTTGGCCTTGACCGCTTTTTTCGCGCTCGTGCAGCGCCATCAAGATGCCAATCACACCGTGCAAAGAAGCCAGCGTGTCACCAATGCTCACCCCCACACGCACAGGCACACGACCGGGCTCGGCGGTGAGGTGACGCAAACCACTCATGGCCTCGGCCACCACACCAAAGCCCGGCTTGTCGCGGTAAGGCCCCGTCTGTCCATAGCCACTGATGCGCAACATGATGAGACGTGGGTTGATGGCCAGCAAATCGTCTGGGCCTAAGCCCCATCCTTCCATCGCGCCTGGGCGGAAGTTCTCGATCAACACATCCGCATCTTTGACGAGTTGGCGCACGATGTCTTGCGCGGCTGAGTCTTTGAGGTCCAAGGCCACCGAGCGTTTGTTGCGCGACTGCACTTGCCACCACACCGAGGTGCCGTCTTTGAGCAAGCGCCATTTGCGAAGTGGATCGCCCGTCTTAGGCGTTTCAATCTTCACCACGTCTGCACCGAAATCAGCCAATGTTTTGGCAGCAAATGGGCCTGCAATGAGTTGGCCGAGTTCGACCACTTTCAATCCGGTTAACGCGCTCATGGTTTTAAGGTGACTAAATCAAACATGCGACCACTATAAAAACAAAGCCAAGCACTTGGAATTGCTAATGCGTAGAATTTCCTTCGCGTTTCGCGAAGGGTAAACACGCCATGAAAAAAAGCTTCAACTTAAGCCGGTTCGACTTTGTCACGCTGCGGCTGTTTTGTGCCGTGGCGCAAACCGGCAGCATCACCAAAGGGGCTGAGGCTTGCCACTTGGCGCTCTCAGCGGCCAGCCGTCGCTTGTCTGAGTTCGAATCCGCCACGGGCTCGCTGCTTTTAGAGCGCAGCAAAAAAGGGGTGCAGCTCACCCCTGCTGGGCATTTGGCCTTGCAACATTGCATTCGCTTGTTTCAGGGGTTGGAGCGTTTCAACAGCGAGCTGAGCGACTACTCGCAAGGCATTCGTGGCCATGTGCGGCTATGGGCCAATATGTCGTCGCTCACCGAGTACCTGCCCAAGATCTTGCATGACTTTTTGACGGACCACGCAGACATCGTGGTGGAGCTAGAAGAGCAACTCAGCGGCGACATTGCTCGCGCTTTGGTAGATGGCATTGCAGACATTGGCGTGCTGGCAAATGAAACACCGATGGACGGCTTGACTGTCGTGCCCTTTCAAACCAACCAATTGGTACTGCTGTGCCACGCCACACACCCCTTGGCCAAACGCAAGAAAGTGGATTTCAAAACTTGCTTGCAATACGACTTTGTGGGCCTGAACCGCGGCAGCTCGCTGCTAGAGCTCACCTCACGTGCTGCTGAGAAAGAAGGCGAAGACATGCACCTGCGCGTGCAGGTGAGAAGCTTTGATGCCATGTGCCACATGATTGCTGCGGGCTTAGGCATTGGGGTCTTGCCGCTAGGCGCTTGCGTGAGTCAAGTGGAAGCGCTCAAACTCAAAGTTATTCCGCTTCAAGACGCTTGGGCACAACGCCAATTGGTGGTGGCCTTCAACCCGCAGCGTGAACTGTCACCCTCAGCAAAACTGCTGCTGGCTGCTTTGGTAAACGCTTAGAACTCGGCGTGAAAACGCAGCGCATACACATTGACCGGACCACGGTCAGCGTTGTACGCAGGGTTTTGAATGCGCTGGTAATCGGTGGTGAGCCACGTGCCACGTGTCATCTGAAAACTGTAGAAAGCTTCCAAAATTTGCTCTGGCTTGTAACTCAGCGTTTGCGTGGCGCTGGCAGCGTCGCCAATGAAATACGACATACCGCCTGCGGCCAAGAAGCCACGGCGCTCGGGCGACAAGGTGTTGTGCATGAAGGCCACGCCCACCGCATCGTCAGCTCGGCCCCATAGGCCGCCTTTGAAAACAAAGCCCGTGGAGAGCGAGCCATCAGCTTCGGTGAAGGCGTAGGTTTCGGTTTTGCCATCGGCCTTCATGGCTCGCAAAAAAAAGCCCACGCTTGGGCTAATGGCTTGCTCGACGTTCACGCCTAAGCCATATTTGATTTTTTCGCCGCCGCGCACAGCAATCAGTGCCTGTGGCGTGGTCTGTACATCGTGCTGCGATTGCAACCATTGCGTCGCATCATTGAAGCTAGCCACTTGCGCACGGTTACGCCACGCCAGCACGCGCACCTTGCCTGGCTGGTCAGCCAACATGTGACCGCGTTCAATTTCAACTTGGTCGCCGTAGTGTTTGCCAATCGCAAAGTCCACAGGCAAACCGTTGGGCTCTTTAGGGCCGGTCATTCGGCCAAAGCGCAGCACCCAGTTGTCTTGGTACCACTCGCCCGCAAAGCCCCAACCAAAGCCACGGGCATCGGCCGCGTAGTCGTAAGAGGCGTAGGTCCAGTTGCCCCAGTTCATGAACTGGATGCGCGGGTCTTTGGCATAGGCGTTGTCGTCAAACACGTCCAGCGTGGAAAAGTTGCCTGCGGTCAACACAAAGCGGTTTTTATCGACCAGCCCTGCCATTTGGTTGAAATCGGGTTCAATCTGTTCTTGCTCACCGCCGTGGTTCCAGGTTTGGCGCAAAAACAAGCGTTGTCGGTAAAGCTTAGGCGTGCTGCCACCCGCACGGGTGATTTCGCCATTGGTGAAGCCGCCAAGGCCCACCAAGTTGCCAGAAAACGGAACGCCTGAGGTCACCTCGGGGTTGAAATACAGCTCACCGTCTTGCCACGGGCGAAAGCCCCAGTGCGCGGTGGTGCTGAAGGTGTACATGCGCTCGCTTTGTGGCGAGAGGCTGTTTGCCCCCGAATAAGCAGCCCTGAATGAATCATGGTGCTGCCAGTTGTAGGTTAGCTGGTAGCGGGCCGTGGTGTCTTCCGTTTCTACTTTCTCAGCCCACGCGCCTGCCGCAGCCAAGCTGCACAGCACGCAGGCGGTGAGTTGTTGAAGCGAAAAGTGGGGCATGTACGAGGGTAAAAGTGAACAAGGCGAACACATGGATATGTCGCCGATTGTTCATTGTAGAAAGGCTTTATTTCATTTCCGTGAATTCGCGGCAGCGCTCCCGCATAAAATCGCGGGCTCCACCTAAGGAAGACTCATGGGACGCACCCTTTACGACAAGATTTGGGACGAGCACGTCGTCCACACCGAAGAAGATGGCACGGCCATCCTCTACATCGACCGCCATTTGGTGCACGAAGTCACCAGCCCACAAGCGTTTGAGGGCATTCGCCAAGCGGGCCGCAAGGTCTGGCGCGTCAGCTCGATCGTGGCTACCGCCGACCACAACACGCCCACCACCGGCTGGGAGCTGGGCTACGACGGCATCACCGACCCCATCAGCAAAGAACAAATCACCACGCTCGACGCGAACATGAAAGAGTTTGGCTCTGCAGCGTTCTTCCCGTTCATGTCTAAGCGCCAAGGCATCGTGCACGTGATTGGCCCAGAAAACGGCGCCACCCTGCCCGGCATGACCGTGGTGTGCGGCGACAGCCACACCTCCACCCACGGCGCGTTTGGCGCGCTGGCCCACGGCATCGGCACCTCTGAGGTCGAGCACGTCATGGCCACGCAAACCTTGTTGGCCAAAAAAGCCAAGAACATGCTCATCAAAGTCGAGGGCACGCTGGCCAAAGGCGTGACGGGTAAAGACGTGGTGCTGGCCATCATCGGCAAGATCGGCACAGCGGGCGGCACGGGCTACACCATTGAGTTTGCAGGCTCCGCCATTCGCTCACTCAGCATGGAAGGCCGCATGACGGTGTGCAACATGGCCATCGAAGGCGGCGCGCGCGCTGGCTTGGTGGCGGTGGACGATAAAACCATCGAGTACGTCAAAGGCCGCCCCCTCTCGCCAACAGGCGTGGAATGGGACCAAGCGGTGGCGTACTGGAAAACTTTGCACTCTGACGCCGACGCCAAGTTTGACGCCGTGGTCGAGCTCAAAGCCGAAGACATCTTGCCGCAAGTCACTTGGGGCACGTCGCCCGAAATGGTGCTGGACATCAATGGCATCGTGCCTGACCCAGACAAAGAAAAAGACGCCAACAAGCGCGGTGCGATTGAGCGCGCATTGACGTACATGGACTTGCAGCCAGGCAAAGCCCTGAACGATTTGTTTGTCGACAAAGTGTTCATTGGCTCTTGCACCAACAGCCGCATCGAAGACATGCGCGAAGCCGCAGCCGTGGTCAAGAAGCTGGGCCAAAAAGTAGCCAAGAACATCAAGCTCGCTTTGGTGGTGCCCGGCTCTGGCTTAGTCAAAGAACAAGCAGAGAAAGAAGGCCTGCACGAGATTTTCAAAGCCGCTGGCTTTGAGTGGCGTGAGCCCGGCTGCTCGATGTGTTTGGCCATGAACGCCGACCGCCTAGAGCCAGGCGAGCGCTGCGCTTCCACCAGCAACCGCAACTTCGAAGGCCGTCAAGGCAACGGTGGCCGCACGCACTTGGTCAGCCCCGCCATGGCTGCTGCTGCCGCCATTCACGGCCACTTTGTGGACGTGCGCAAGTTCGCCTAAGGGATAAAAATCATGCAGAAATTCACCCTCCACAAAGGCATCGTGGCCCCCATGGACCGCGAGAACGTCGACACTGACGCCATCATTCCCAAGCAGTTTTTGAAGTCCATCCGCAAGACCGGCTTTGGCCCTAACTTGTTTGACGAGTGGCGTTACCTCGACCACGGCGAGCCAGGCCAAGACCCCGCTAGCCGCAAGCCCAACCCAGACTTTGTGCTAAACCAGCCGCGCTACAAAGGCGCGTCGGTGCTCTTGGCCCGCAAAAACTTTGGCTGCGGTTCGTCACGCGAACACGCACCTTGGGCGATTGACCAATACGGCTTCCGCGCAGTGATTGCACCAAGCTTTGCCGACATCTTCTTTAACAACTGTTTTAAAAACGGCTTGCTGCCCATCGTGTTGCCCGAGGCAACGATTGACCTGTTGTTCAACGAAGTTCACGCCTTCCCCGGCTATGAGTTAACGATTGATTTGGAAAACCAAGTCATCGTGCGCCCACAAGGGGAAACCATTCCGTTTGAGGTGCAAGCCTTCCGCAAATATTGCTTGCTCAACGGCTTTGACGACATTGGCCTGACCCTGCGCCAGTCCGACAAGATCAAAGCCTTTGAAGCCGAGCGCTTGGCCACCAAGCCTTGGTTGGCTCACACGATGTAAACCCATTTAGAAGAACAACACATGAAAATCGCAATCCTCCCCGGCGACGGCATCGGCCCAGAAATCGTGGCCGAAGCGGTCAAAGTCTTGAGCGTCCTCGACCTCAAGTTTGAATCTGAAACAGCCTTGGTCGGCGGCGCAGCGTTTGACGCGCATGGC
>Ga0213920_1000109_pt1 | contig 88585 bp, 87 predicted proteins | sample McNCre1117MG_FD_161054 | JGI IMG/M metagenome (GOLD analysis project Ga0213920, IMG submission 161054) | Freshwater microbial communities from McNutts Creek, Athens, Georgia, United States - 11-17 MG | ecosystem: Environmental > Aquatic > Freshwater > Creek | place: USA: Georgia | collected...
AGGGCATGTCGAGGTTCTGATCCTCGTAAAACAGCAGAAAACAAACTAACTGCAAACGACGAACGTTTCGCACTCGCCGCTTAATCCGGTGAGCCTTGCAACAGTTGGCCGATAGGCTGGGTTAGGGTGCCGCAAGGTGTCCTAACTGCAAGGGAACTCATATTGGCTGGCATCACATCGGGCACCTTGATGTGGCGTGAGATCTAAGGATGCTGGTTTGCTACATAGCGTGTCGCTGCGCGATGTATCAGGCGAGACTCAAATCAGACGACTACACATGTAGAACTGTACGAAAAAGGCTTGTGGACGCGGGTTCAAATCCCGCCAGCTCCACCATATTTTTGCATTGTAAAAATGCGACTCTGTCAATACGGATATTGCTGGTTGTTGCTAGTTCAGTGGTGACTAGTTGCATACGCAAAATTCGGATTGACTTTCTGATCTCCGGTTAAAGACAGCTTACCGGAATTGAATCCAGAAATAATTACTCTCTCACAAGAACAAGTAATCCTTATAAATCAATGACTTACGCGTGGCGTGAGATGTTGACTAGATGTGGGAACAGCCCATTTTCTGAGCTAACTTTGAAGTAGTTTGAACTGTTTGTATTGAGCTATTTCTTGAAGAAAAATCCGCTGGCATTTGTATCAGGATGCGGTCGAATTAGGCAGGACTCCTCGTAAGCTTCGATGTCCTTTAAGCGGTACAAAACCCGAGCTCCGATTTTTAAAAACGGGATGCCTTGCCCTTGAACTCTCCAACGTTGCAATCGTGATGCTGAACATAACCAACGTTCGGCCAACATGTCTTCAGTGAGCAAGTCACGTGGTTGGTTTGGTTTTTGTTGGGCTACTCTTTTCTGATGTTCAAGTTGTCGCGGAGTTTTCTTGTTTTGGATTCTTGCGGCGCCCATTGCAAGAATTTCAGAGACTTCAGAATGCCTTTCATCTTCTGTCATCTGATAGGGGTCGATAACATTGCCAGCAGGTTTCGAGAAATCAATTGATTTCTTTTTTCTGGGAGCTTTTGATGCCATGCTTGGTCTCCTGGGTTTGTTTCTAATTTCGCACTAAATAAAAATAACGCTTTTATCGTGAGACCACCAGATCGGAAATACCTTGTCATGTACGCCTGGTATCTAAATCACAGCTCGCAACACTTGAGCCGTTTCAACAATCAAAGGTAACAATTTTTCTGTGATCTTTTCTTCGCTCCATATTGACGATTGAAGGGTCATACTTAAGGCGGCTTTGCACTCACCATGTCTGTCTCTTAGGGGCACAGCCACACCCGCCAGTCCTTGATCTAAATTGCCGATAGAGATGCAGTAGTTGTCCTTTCGTGCCTTAAGAATGACCTTTTCAAACTTTTTCGCTGTCAGCACTGCACTGGTGTTGAATGTAGAAAACTCATGCGCTGCGATCCATTTTTTTAGATTGCTATCAGGAAGAGTTGAAAGAATGGCTGGTCCCGCACCCACGACATGCGCGGGTACTCGGGCGCCTGCGTAAAAACCAATCGACACCACACGTGGGCTATTACTTCTGGCGACATACACAAGTTCATGTCCATCCAATACTGACACGTTGACAGTCTCGCCAGACGACATGGCCAGCCTTTGAATAAAGGGTTGTACGAGTCTAGGCAAGCGTGCGCCATCTAGGTAGCCTTGGCCCAGTCTAAGCACCCTAGGCGTTAGCCAGTAGAACTTGCCATCGGTATCGCCATAGCCAAAGTGGCACAAGTTAAGCAAGTAACGACGAGCCGCAGTTCTGGGAATTCCAGTCCGCTCTGCAACTTGCGTCACGGTCATCCGACCGTATTCATCATTGAAAGCCTCAATAACTGTCAAAACGCGCCCTACACCCGCAATCAAGTCTTCTTGATCAATGGGAAACGCTTTTGTCGTCGACTTTGATACCAATGCTGATGCATTAGGGGAAACCATAGTTTTATCCGCCTTTCGGATGAGATTGTCCGCTATTCGGTCAGAGGAGGTCAAGGGGTAATTGAATTTGCCCATAACCGCAAATAAAGTCCACGCCATGACAAACAGTGCAGCAAATTCAGCTTCAACCAACATCACCGGCAAGACACGTGTCTTCATGGTGGCGGGCGATCCTGTGAGCCAAGTGCAGGCACCTGCCATTTTTAATCGTGTATTTCAACGCTATGGCGTTGATGCCGTACTCGTCCCTGTGCAAGTGTCGCCAGACCGGTTTGCTGACTTTGCAACGACAGTGCTTGAAGCTGGAAATATTGATGGCTTGTGGCTGACCATTCCACACAAGCCCAAGCTCATGCCACTCTTGGCTAAGGCTGATACCGCCAGTCAGATGGCGCGTTCTGTGAATGCAGTGCGTCGCCATGCGGATGGCACGCTTGAAGGCGGTATGTTCGATGGCAATGGGCTGGTTTCATCACTTCGTTATTTCGGCATTGAGCCAAAAGGCTTGCGTGTTCTTCTTTTAGGAACCGGTGGTGCTGGTGCTGCAATTGCCACCGCCTTGGTTGAAGCCAAAGTTGCAGAGCTCGGATTGCATGACCTAGGCGATCGCGCTGAAAAATTAGCTCAACGTCTTGATGATCCATGCGTCACTGTTCCCGGCTCAGATCCTGCGGGATTTGATTTGGTGATTAACGCAACACCGCTTGGTTTGAACCCAGACGATCCGCTGCCATTTGATGTTTCACGCTTAGACCCAAAAGCTAAGGTCGTGGATATTTTGATGAAACACAAGCCTACGCCTTTACTCAAAGCGTGTGCTGAACGAAACATTCAAGCCTTTCCAGGTTTCGAAATGTTGGTGCAACAAGTACCAGACTACCTTCGCTTTTTCGGAATGCCCGAGATTGCCGACAAGATCAAAGACGATCTTTCTGAGGTCCGAGAGCATTTGCTCGTGGCCTGATTTTTCACCCACCCTTTTTAACCACAACGGAGACACTCCATGAACTCACTACGTCGCGTCCTTTCGCTGTCCATCTTGACAGCTGCAATTGCAGCTACAGGTTTTGCTCACGCAGAAGACTTTCCTGCTCGTACCGTCAAATTCCCTTCAGCCAGTAACAAAGGCCATCCTCAAGTGTTGGGCGTGGAAAAGTTTGCTGAATTGATGGCCAAGAAAACCAATGGCAAATTCAAAGTGCAAGCCTTCCCTGGCGGCGCATTGGGCCCAGATTTGCAGACAGTTTCTGCGATGCAAGGTGGCACCGTTGAAATGACCGTGATGAACGCCAGCTTGTTGGCTGGTGTTTCTAAAGAAATGGCCATCTTCGATTTCCCATTCATGTTCAACAACACAAAAGAAGCGGATGCAGTGTCTGACGGCCCTGTTGGTAAGAAGCTGCTCGACAAGTTGCAAGAAAAAGGCTTGGTCGGTTTGGCCTACTGGGACTTGGGCTTCCGTCAAGTTCACACGGGTAAGAAGCCAATCGCAAAAGCTGATGACTTCAACGGCGTGAAGATGCGTGTGATCCCAACACCAATCTATGTGGATTTCATGAAGTCTTTGGGCGCGTCACCAGTCCCCATGCCTTTTACAGAGACCTATACAGCCTTGGAGCAAGGTGCAATTGACGGCATGACCAACCCGCTCTTGAACATCTTGGATGGCAAGTACGACGAAGTTTCCAAGTACCTGACCATCACTAACCACATGTACACACCTCAAGCCGTGGTGGTTAGCAAAAAGTTCTGGGACAAGCTCACGCCAGCTGAACAAAAACTGATGCGTGAAGCAGCTCAAGAAACTGCTGTTTACCAACGCAAGGTTGCACGTGACGAAGCTACAAAAGTATTGGCCGATGCCAAGAAAAAAGGCATGACAGTTCTGGAGCTGAATGCTGAAGAAATCGCCAAATTGCGTGAACGCTCTAAGCCTGTGGTCGAGAAATACACCAAAGAATTGGGCCCAATCGTTGACGAGATGTACGCAGCTGTTGATAAAGCTCGTAAGTCGAAATAAACGACAGCATACAAAAACGTTTCATTGAGGGCACCTGAATGGGTGCCCCTTTTTTGCCCACTAAGGATTCATGATGTTTACCAAACTCATTGACCGGTACTGCCAATTGATCAGGGTAGTCATGGTTATTTCCCTTGCCCTGATGGTCGTGCTTGTGCTCGGCAATGTGTTTTTACGTTATGCCTTCAACTCTGGAATCACTGTGTCTGAAGAGTTGTCCCGTTGGCTATTTGTGTGGGTGACATTCTTGGGCACGATTGTGGCCATGAAAGAGGGGGCTCACTTGGGGACAGACACACTGATTTCTCGTCTGCCTATATCAGGGCAGAAGGTTTGCTTTCTACTCGCCCACATCGCCATGCTGTTTGCATGCTGGTTGTTGTTCCAAGGTTCTTGGGATCAGGTCTTGATCAACATTGAAACAACTAGCCCAGTTATGGAAATATCGATGGCTTGGTTCTTTGCGTGTGGCTTGGTGTTATCCGTTTCAGGCGCTGTGATTTTGATGAGCCAGGTGTGGCGCTTCATGACAGGTGAGCTTGCAGACAGCGAGTTGATTGGCATTCGTGAGTCTGAAGAAGAGCCTGTTGATGCGCCTGCTCCATTGAAATAAGCAAAGGATATTGAAATGACGATCGCTGTATTTTTAGGTTCTTTGCTTTTGGCCATGGCAATTGGTGTGCCAATCGCCTATTCACTGCTGTTGTGTGGTGCTGCACTCATGTGGCATCTGGACATGTTCGAAGCGCAAATCTTGGCGCAAAACGTGATGGAGGGCGCCAATAGCTTTCCATTGTTGGCTGTTCCATTTTTCATGCTGGCCGGTGAGGTCATGAATACGGGTGGCTTATCCAAACGCATAGTTGATTTTGCGATGGCACTTGTTGGCCATATCCGTGGTGGTTTGGGATATGTGACCATTGTTGCTGCATGCTTGTTGTCAGCACTTTCAGGCTCTGCGGTTGCAGATGCAGCGGCCTTAACTGCTTTGCTTTTGCCCATGATGGTGAAAGCTGGCCATGACAAAGCACGAAGTGGCGGATTGATTGCCGCTTGTGGTGTGATTGGCCCCATCATTCCGCCCTCGATTGGTTTTGTGATTTTTGGTGTTGCAGCGAACGTATCCATCAGCAAACTTTTCTTGGCTGGTATCTTTCCAGGAATTGTTTTAGCCGCCGGGTTATGGGGTACATGGTGGTACTTGATTCGCAAGGAAGACCTGACGCCTCCACCAAAGCGTGCAGCACATGAAATCTGGGACGCAATGAAAAGTGCGGGTTGGGCCTTGATGCTCCCGGTCATCATTTTGGTGGGCCTGCGCATGGGCGTATTTACGCCGACTGAGGCAGCGGTCGTTGCTGCCGCGTATGCACTCTTTGTGGCTGCGGTGATCTATCGCGAGTTGACTTGGAAGCAGTTGTACGAAGTGTTTGAGCGAGCAGCCATGACAACTGCCGTCATCATGTTCTTGGTGGCCGCTGCGATGGTGTCTGCCTGGTTGATCACAGTAGCCAATTTGCCTGCTCAAGTAGTGAGCTTGCTTGAACCATTGTTGGATAGCCCTAAATTGTTAATGTTTGCCATCATGTTCTTGTGCATGATTGTTGGCACGGCAATGGATATGACGCCAACCATTTTGATTTTGACTCCCGTATTGATGCCAATTGTTAAAGCAGCGGGCATTGATCCTGTTTACTTCGGTGTGCTGTTCATCATCAATAACTCTATTGGATTGGTGACGCCACCTGTGGGTACGGTGCTAAACGTTGTTGCCGGTGTGGGGCGCATGCGTATGGATGATGTGACTCGCGGTGTCATGCCGTTTATGACGGTTCAGTTCTTAGTCATGTTCTTGATGGTGCTATTCCCATCCATCGTGATGATTCCTGCAAGATGGCTTTACTAGTTCATCTTCGTCAATTACGAGATTGAACTAATACGAGGTTTTGTACTTAGCTAACGCTGGGTCAAAGCAAAAAATGTTTACTCATTTTTTGAGGGTGGCTGTGTCTCCAGTCACCCTTTTTTATTGAAACCTAGTTTGAGATTTGAACTTCTGACGATCGGCAGTATTAGGCCGATACAAATTTACGCTCAACCACTGGAGTCCGTATAAATTACATACAGGTATGGAGGAGCATTCGCAATTTGAATAATCACTCTCAAGTTGCCCAACAAAACCTTAGGGCAGTTCTTGGGTTAGCAAAATACTTGTGGACTTCGTATCAAAACCGGGTCAAATTTTCGATTGAAAATTGCCGCTTCTAGAACTTTTTGTTGTTAGGCACTGCATACGCAACTACCGGTAAACAGATAGCAGGTGCCGTGGGTGAGTAATTGAACCAGAGTCCATAATGGACCACCATACACAAGGGCTCGGAAAATCTCCGAGCCCTTTTTCTTTGCTTCAAAGCCCAGTACTGGCGGGCTTTCGACGAGTGACCTTAAGGATGGGATAACTGCACTTCTTTAAAACGTGGAGTTTTTTTGCCGTTTTCGCTCTCTTTTCTCTGTTTTCTTAAGGACGCGTCCATAAGGGAAGCTTAGGGTTCATGCGGGTTTGCGGGAGGTCGTTTAACCTGAACTGTGCATGGGCATTGTTGGAATAAAACTATTGACTTTAGTGGAAGTGGCAGCATGTGACTGCCTATTCAGAATTAAATCACCACGTACCGTAGATTTCCTTTGTTTTGCTTCGGTGTGACTTGAATTCATCAAGAAGAAAATCAACGAGAACCCGAAGCTTTGCTGGCATTTGTTTAGATGATTGAAATACCAAATAAACATCAGCAGATGGAAGATGCCAATCTGTAAGTACGGGAATGAGCTTCTTCTGCTTCAGACTTTTCCCGATTTCCCATTGTGATCGCACTAGGATGCCTTGGGCATCCAAAGCCCATCCAAGTGCGGATGTGCCATCGTTCGTGCTTAAGTTGGAGCGTACCTTGATAGATTCGGTATCTGTTCCGCTACGCAAATGCCAAGTGCCAAATGTCTCATCACCTTCACGAATGAAAATGCAGTTGTGTTGTCCTAAATCTCGAGGGTGAGTTGGCATACTGTTTCTACGCAAGTACGTAGGAGCTGCACAGATGATGCGACTGTTGTGAGCCAACAAACGTGCGGTAAGACGACTGTCTGATAGCTCACCAAATCGAACCATCAAGTCAAAACCTTGATCCACTAGGTTCACACTTTTGTCACTGAGGTGGAGCTGAACTTCAACCTTAGGATTCCTGTCGATAAATTTTGAAAGAGCAGGTGCAATATGAGTGCGGCCGAAGCCCAGCGTTGCAGCGATCCGAACAGTTCCTTGGGGTTGCTTGCGGGCGCCGCCTAAACGTTCCTCCAAAGCAGTCATTTGTTCCAGAATTCGGACTCCCTCCATCAAGTAATCCTCACCCTCGGGTGTCAGACTGATCTTGCGAGTTGTTCGATTCATCAAACGTACACCCAACCGTTTTTCAAGATTTGCTAAGCGGCGAGTAATCACCGGTGGCGTCACGCCTAGCTCTTGCGCTGCTGCGGCCATGTTGCCGCGCTTCACAATCAAGGCGAACAGTTGAATGTCCGAGAAAGTTTCCATTATTTAAATAATAGCAATAAAGAATGAATTTTAAATAAATTATTTCTTTAATGTTTATTGTTAGAGTTGATCAAAACCTAACAGGAGACATTGATGAAACGACGTATTCTTTTATCCGCAAGCATCTCATTTGTGTGTAGTTCGGCTCTAGCTCAGCTGAGCTATCCCGACAAACCCATCAAGTTGGTAGTGCCATACGCACCTGGTGGCAGTGCAGATATTGCCGCTCGCTTGATTAGTGATGCATGGGCCAAAGCTGTAGGTGGCACCATGTATATCGAAAACAAAGCAGGTGCTGGCGGTAACTTAGGCGTTGACTTCGTTGCTAAGTCTGAAGCTGATGGCTACACCATTGGTTTGCAAACTGTGTCGTTGGCGATCAACCCAGGCCTGACGCCAAAGATGCCCTATGACACATTGAGAGATTTGGCCCCTATTGGCATGGTCGCAACCTCTCAACACGTTCTCGTGGTGAATAACAACTTTCCAGCGAAGAACATTACTGAACTGGTAGCCATGGCAAAGGCTAAGCCTGCACAGCTGAACTACGGTTCTGCCGGCGGTGGTAGTACTCTGCACATGTCTGCTGAGTTGTTCAAAGCCGTTTCAGGTGTCTCTATTCTTCACATTCCCTACCGCGGAGGAGGTCCTGCCTTGATTGACACGATCTCTGGTCAAGTCGACATGAGCTTTCCTGTGCTTGCCGCAGCGACGCCTCACATCCAAGCGGGAAAACTTCGTCCTTTGGGTATGACAGGTTCTAAGCGTTCACCGCTGATGCCCAACGTGCCAACCATTGCTGAGTCTGGCGTTCCCAAATACTCGTTTGAAACATGGTTCATGGTGTTTGCGCCTGCAAAAACACCACAAGCCATTATCGATAAATTGAATGCATCACTACGTAAAACACTTGAAACGCCAGCTGTGAAAGAGCGTATGGCCAAAGACGGATTTGATGCACTCCCATCTACGGTAGCTGAAGCCAAAGGGCGTTTGGAAAAAGAACTCCCAATGTGGACCAAGCTCATCAAAGAACGCGGCATCACTGCTGAATAAAAATCATGACCAGTAAAACTCTTTATCAAAAACTCGTTGACTCGCACACCGTACGCACCATCGATGAACAAAACGTGCTTTTGTTCTGTGACTTGCACTTGATGAATGAGTACACAAGTCCTCAGGCATTTACAGGCCTCGATGAACGCAACATCAAGGTTCCAATGCCGGGACAAAACGTATCCGTGGTGAGTCACATCATTCCGACGCATCCTGTTGCAGTTCGCGTTATCAGCGATAAGCCTTCTGCGTTGCAAGCTACTAACCTTGCCAAGAATTGCTCAAAGCATGGGATTCCCTTGTTTGACACCAACGATGCCATGCAAGGTATCGAGCACGTTGTAGCACCAGAACACGGGATGATTCGCCCCGGCATGGTGGTGATTTGCGGGGACAGCCACACCACAACTTATGGCGCACTTGGTGCGCTTGGTTTTGGTATTGGCACCTCCGAGGTTGAACATGTGCTTGCTACACAAACTCTGGTCTACCGCACCGCTCAAAACATGCGTATTCGCGTCAATGGTGTGTTGCCTAAAGGTACTACCAGCAAAGATTTGATTTTGATGATCATTGGACAAATTGGTGCCCAAGGTGCACGTGGCTTTGTTGTCGAGTTCTGCGGTACAGCTATCGATGCATTATCTGTTGAGGCTCGATTCACACTTTGCAATATGACAGTTGAAGCGGGTTCACGTGGCGCATTGATTGCACCCGATCAAACCGCTATTGACTATGTACTAGCCAAATGTCCAGACATTGTTGGAGTTACCCGCGAACATGCGTTGTCGCATTGGAAAGACTTGTACAGCGATAAAGATGCTGAATTCGAAAAAGAGTTCACATTTGATGCATCTAATGTCGAACCTCATGTGACATGGGGAACAAGTCCTGACCAAGTGTTGCCCATTTCGGGCAAAGTGCCAACGCCAATACAGGTTGCACCTGAGTTCAAGCGCAGTACAGAGCAAGCGCTGGCCTATACAAAACTGACTGCGGGTGATGCCATTGAAGGTACCCCGATTCAGCACGTATTTATTGGGTCATGCACCAATGCTCGCATCGAAGATTTGCGTGCTGCATCAGGCATCGTTGAGGGGCATAAAGTCGCTCAGGGCGTTCGTGCGATGGTGGTGCCTGGCTCGGGTGCTGTTAAGCAGCAGGCTGAAAAAGAAGGTCTTGACAAAATCTTCATAGATGCCGGATTCGAATGGCGAAAGCCTGGCTGCTCAATGTGTCTCGCCATGAATGATGATGTCCTAACGGACGGAACGCGTTGTGCATCGACTACCAATCGAAACTTTGAAGGTCGTCAAGGGCGAGGAGCAATTACTCACCTTATGAGTCCTGCAATGGCTGCTGCTGCCGCTATTACAGGAAAGATTACAGATGTACGCCATTTCGGAAACTGATATGTCAACTATCAAAAAAATTCAGGGTAAAGCTACTCCCATCCGTATCGATAATTTGGATACCGATCAAATCATGCCTAAGCAGTTTTTGCGTGGAATCGACAAATCAGGTTTGATCGAGGGCTTGTTGTACGACCTTCGATTCGATACAAAGGGGCAAATAAAACCTGACTTTGTATTGAATCAGACCAAATACAAAGATGCTAACTTGATGTTGGGTGGTTCAAACTTTGGCTGCGGCTCAAGCCGTGAGCACGCAGTATGGGGGCTATTGCAATTTGGAGTCAAAGCCATCATTGCACCAAGCTTTGCTGAAATTTTTTATTCCAATGCAATGGGCAATCAATTGCTGCTTGTTAGTTTGCCAACCGAGCAAGTAGAAAACTTGATGCAACTGGCTCAGCGAACTGATGCACCAGAAATTGTGATTGACGTTGAAAACTCGCAGGTCACATGTGGTGATCTCGATCCGATGCATTTTGAAATTTCAAAACGGCATCAAGAAATGTTTCTAAAGGGCGTTGATGTGGTGGGAATGTCACTTAGCTATATGGATGAAATAAATACATTTGCAAGAAAACACTGGGCGAGGGAGCCTTGGGTAAAGGATGTGGCTGCTCTTGCAAAAAGCAGATTGGCTTAATTAGAGGAAAGACCGTTGAAAATCTGCGGTCGCTATTGATATCACCAATCCTGAGCTGATTGGCTCTACCGTTGAGTAGAGGCCGCATTCCAAAGCGCAAGTGGAGCGTTACCAGTTGCGTTCTTTTCTCTATAAAGCCGAATTTCTAATGGCACAGTCCAGCCGTCGGATGTTGCGAGCACGAGTCTGCCTGCTTGAATATCTTCTTCAACGAGTGTTTTTGGTAGCCATGCTAATCCTCGACCATCAAGCGCCATAGTTCGTAAAACTGACGCTAGGTGGGCTTTGAAAGCCATCTTGGTCTGTAATGCGTTCATGCGCTTGCTCATGACGACCGCAAATATTCGACCTAATCCCGATTCATCTGTATAGCCAAGGATAGGGATGGTTTTCTTCTTGCTAGTGCCAATCGCATGAATAGGAAGCCCCTTGCGATCAGGTTGTGAAACTGGAATTAGTTCATCTTTCCCAATCTTTAAAGCTAAATAGCTTTCACTGTCTAGAGAGCTGGGAACCTTGGGGTGTGCGTGAGTCAAAACAAAATGCGCTTTTCCCTGCTGCATCAATATTTCGCATCGAGATAGAACGTCAGACATCAACTCAACGCGTTCAATCGCAATTGACGACTCCATGTTGCGAAGCCATCGAGGAAGAAAGACAAAAGAAAGTGCGTGCGTTGAGGCAACTCTTAGCGTGACGGAATTTGTCTCTGCGACTTGTTGAGCCTCGGAAGGTAGACGGGAAATTTGAATCACCAAGTTTTCAGCAATGACACGGAACCATTCACCAGCCTCAGTAAGTCGAGCAGGTTGTGTGCTGCGGTTGATTAGGTCAGTTCCGACCCACTCTTCAAGAGATCGAATCCGACGGCTGAAAGCTGGCTGGGAACTGAATCTTTCCTCTGCAGCACGAGAAAAATTTCCAGATTGCGCTAAGGCTAAAAAGTCTTCTAACCAAATGAAATTCATAGTCGGTTCGTCCAGTGCATAAGTTTAGCCAAATTGAGCATTGGTCATTTTGCTCCGTAATCGGCAACATTCAGTCCATCACCAACAAACCCTTGAGGCCTGACTATGAAAATTGTAGAAATTCGTGAGAAAACGTTCCCAATTAGCTCTTCTATTCGTAATGCCTATATTGACTTTAGCAAGATGAACCTCAGCCTAGTTGCTGTTGTGACCGATGTGATTCGCAATGGCAAGCCGGTCATTGGCTATGGCTTTAACTCGAATGGTCGTTATGGTCAGGGCAAATTGATGCGCGAACGCTTCATTCCCCGAATTCTGGAAGCCGCGCCAGAGTCACTGATTGATGAGAGTGGCAACAACCTTTGCCCGCACAAGATTTGGCAAACCATGTTTACCAACGAAAAACCTGGTGGTCACGGTGAGCGCTCAGTAGCAATCGGCACCATCGATATGGCTGTCTGGGATGCAGTCGCAAAAATAGAAGGTAAACCACTTTTTCAATTGCTAGCGGATCGCTACGGTGATGGGAAACCAAACCGCAAGATTTTTGTCTATGCAGCTGGTGGTTACTACTATCCGGGGCAAGATTACAAGAAGCTCCAAGATGAAATGCGTAGCTATATCGATCGCGGTTACACCGTTGTAAAGAAAAAAATTGGTGGTGCTTCGCTGGATGAAGACTTGCGCCGTATAGACGCCATCATGGATGTGTTGCAAGACGGTCAAAAGTTATGCGTTGATGCAAACGGACGCTTCGATCTTGATACGGCGGTTCAGTACGCCAAGGCTTTGTCGCAATATGACTTGTTCTGGTACGAAGAGCCAGGTGACCCGTTGGACTTTGAGTTGCAAGCAACGCTTCGTAACTACTACAAGAACCCAATGGCGACTGGTGAGGATCTGTTTTCTATGCAGGACGCACGTAACTTGATTCGTTATGGCGGTATGCGTCCTGATCGCGACTACCTCCAATTCGACTGTGCGCTCAGCTACGGGTTGGTCGAATATCTCCGCACATTGGAAATGCTGAAAGAGCATGGATGGTCACCAAGTCGCTGTATTCCTCATGGCGGTCACCAAATGTCACTCAATATCGCGGCAGGTTTAGGCCTTGGCGGTAACGAAAGTTACCCAGACTTATTCCAGCCTTTCGGCGGGTTCCCAGACGGCGTAAAAGTTGTAGACAGTCACATCACTCTTCCAGAGCTACCAGGTATTGGATTTGAAGGTAAAGCTGACTTGTTCAAGGTCATGCAAGAGCTTGCTTCTTGATTCAGGAGAATCTCATGAAAATGTCTAAAAAATTCATTCAAGGATTGGCAACAATAGCGATTGGTGCTTTGTCGTTCTCTGCAATGGCTGAGTTTCCTGAAAAACCTGTGACTTTGGTTGTTCCTTTTGCTGCTGGTGGTCCGAGCGACAAAATCGCTCGTGATGTGGCCGAAGCTCTTCGCAAACCTTTAGGTGGACAGACTCTCATTGTGGAGAACGTCGGTGGAGCAGGTGGCACGATTGGTGCAGCAAAGGTTGCAAAGGCCAATCCTGATGGCTACACACTTTTAGTGCACCACATCGGTATGTCAACCGCTCCTGCGCTGTATAGAAAGTTGACCTACAAGATGCCCGATGATTTTGAGTATCTTGGATTGATCAATGAGGCCCCATCAACCCTGATTGGAAGTCCTTCAATTCCTGCCAATAATTTTCAAGAGTTGCGCAAGCTGATCAGTGAACGAAAGTCATCAATCAATCTTGCTAATGCTGGTTTAGGCTCAGCGTCACACTTATGTGGGTTGATGTTCCAAAGCGCTTTGCAGATCGACATGACAACGGTTCCCTATAAAGGAACGGCGCCTGCAATGACAGACTTGATGGGAAGTCAGGTTGATTTGATGTGTGAGCAAGCGACTAACGCTGTGCCACAAATCGAAGGCAAGAAAGTCAAAGTGTTTGGCGTGACAAGCAAGAAACGCATGACCTTGCCACTTTTAGCGAACGTACCGACTTTGGCTGAAAGTGGTCTGAATGACTTCAGTGTTTCTGTTTGGCACGGCCTGTATGCGCCTAAAGGTACACCTCCTGCAGTTGTTGCAAAACTTAACCAAGCGCTCAAGGCAGCTTTGAAAGATCCAGACTTGATCAAACGTCAAGAAGCACTTGGTATCAGTGTTGTGACAGATACACGTCTTGAACCAGCAAACCATAAAAAGTTTGTTGAGGCAGAGATGGTTCGCTGGGCAGCAGTTATCAAGGCTGCTGGGCAATACGCTGATTAACAGGAATAAAGGGTGCTGAAGGGCACCTTTTTTAATTTACACATGACAAAAAATCAAAATACAGACTTCAGAAACTCAGCACTGGCATACCACGAGTTTCCAACCCCTGGGAAGGTAGCTATTCAAGCTACCAAGCAATTGATCAACCAACACGATCTGGCTTTGGCCTATTCGCCAGGTGTTGCCGCACCTTGTGAAGAGATCGTGAAAGATCCTAATGCCGCCTACAAATACACCAGCAAAGGTAACTTGGTCGCTGTGATTTCGAACGGTACGGCAGTGCTTGGTCTGGGAGACATTGGCCCACTTGCATCCAAGCCAGTGATGGAGGGCAAGGGCGTTCTATTCAAAAAGTTTGCAGGTATAGATGTGTTTGACATCGAAGTGGCCGAGAAAGACTTGGACAAGCTGGTCGACATCATTGCGGCATTAGAGCCAACGTTTGGGGGTATTAACCTCGAAGACATCAAAGCACCTGACTGTTTCTACGTCGAGCGCAAGTTGCGAGAGCGGATGAACATTCCAGTTTTTCACGATGATCAGCATGGCACGGCAATCGTGGTGGGCGCGGCCATCATGAATGGTCTCAAGGTAGTTGGTAAAGATCCCAAAGAGATCAAACTAGTGACCTCAGGTGCGGGGGCAGCAGCTTTGGCGTGCTTGAACCTATTGGTAAAACTTGGTATTCCTCGGAAAAACATCTGGGTGACTGATCTTGCTGGAGTTGTCTTTGAGGGACGAACCGAACTGATGGATGAAGACAAAGTTCAGTTCGCACAGAAAACTGATCAACGTAAGCTGTCTGAAGTGATTGAGCAAGCAGATGTTTTTCTGGGACTATCAGCAGCGGGCGTGCTGAAGCCGGAAATGGTCGCAAGGATGGCTGCAAAGCCATTGATCTTGGCGATGGCCAATCCAAATCCAGAAATCATGCCGGAAGAAGTCAAAGCAGTTCGTAGCGATGCCATCGTATCGACGGGACGTTCCGACTACCCTAATCAGGTTAACAATCTCTTGTGTTTCCCTTATATTTTTAGGGGGGCTTTGGATTGTGGGGCGACCACGATCACAGATGAAATGGAGATTGCAGCCGTTCATGCGATTGCTGAATTAGCTCAGGCTGAACAAAGTGAGCGTGTCGCTGCAGCGTATTCCGGTGAAACACTAACTTTTGGTCCTCAATACCTGATACCCAAACCGTTTGATCCACGTTTGATGACTCGCGTGGCAACCGCAGTTGCTCAAGCAGCAAAAGATTCGGGCGTGGCAATGCGACCAATTGAAGACATGGAAGCCTATCGTCAAAAGCTAGAGGGCTTTGTTTACGCGTCTGGGACTACCATGAAGCCGATCTTTGATGCAGCCAGGCGCGGTAGCAAAAAACGAGTAGCCTATGCCGAAGGCGAAGAAGAGCGCGTGCTTCGTGCCTGCCAAATCGTTGTGGATGAAGGCATTGCTCGTCCAACGTTGATTGGTCGTCCAGCTGTGATCGCCAAGCGGGTTGAGAAGTTTGGTTTACGCCTTCAAGAAGGACTGGACTACGATGTAGTCAATGTTGAGCAAGATGAGCGTTATCGGGATTTTTGGCAGACTTACCATCACATCACGGCACGCAAAGGCGTAACAGAGGCCATTGCCAAGATCGAATTACGCCGCCGCCTTTCTCTGATCGGTGCAATGCTGGTCCATAAAGAATATGCGGATGGAATGATTTGCGGGACGTGGGGACATAACGCTCATCACTTAAATTACATCGATCAAGTGATTGGTAAGAAGTCTGGCGCAACGACGCTGGCTGCTATGAATGGTTTGATGCTGCCAGGGCGTCAAGTCTTCATCGTGGACACTCACGTTAACTACGACCCTACGGCTGAGCAGTTGGCTGAGATCACCATCATGGCTGCAGTAGAAATCAGACGGTTCGGAATTCATCCGAAAGCTGCATTGCTATCCCATTCAAACTTTGGCAGTAGTGATCAGCCTACAGCGCTCAAGATGCGTCAGGCTTTGATGCTTATTCAGAAGAGAGCCCCTTGGTTGGATGTGGATGGAGAGATGCATGGCGATTTGGCTTTGGATGGTGATACCCGCAAAACTTTGATGCCCGATTGTTCTTTTGCAGGGGATGCTAACTTGCTGGTCATGCCAAATCTTGATGCAGCCAATATTGCCTATAACTTACTCAAGACGGCTGCAGGTGGCAATATTGCCATTGGGCCAGTTTTGTTAGGCGCTGCAAAACCAGTTCATGTGTTGACACCAAGTGCTACTGTGAGGCGAATTGTGAACATGACAGCCTTGACAGTGGCTGATGCAAATATCGATTTTGTTAGTAGTGAGCGTATCGTGTAGAGAGGCTTGAGTACATAAAAAATCTTACATGCACAAATTACATACTCCACCATACATAAGGGCTCGGAAAATCTCCGAGCCCTTTTTCTTTGCTTCAAAGCCCAATACTGGCGGGCTTCAGACTAGTGACCTTAAGGACGGGGTAACTGTACTTCTTTAAAACGTGAAGTTTTTTGGCCGTTTTCTCTCTCTTTTCTCTGTTTTCTTGAGGACGCGTCCATAAGGGAAGCTTAGGGTTCATGCGGGTTTGCGGAAGGTCGTTTAACCATAACTTTGGATAAGTAAAGATTGAAATAAATTGTTACTTTCATGAGATTCGTGTGACATGGCAAACGTCGATGATTCGTTCTATTGAAGGCCGATTGGCACTAATTAAACGGAATGAATCGTGAAGAACGTCAAGTTGCAAATTATGGAATGTGGTTTAGTTTTGCTGGGATTTTTTATTGGCTTTGTTGTTGGTCAATCTGAGCCAACATTTGGCATCGATACAACAGCAAGGGAGAAAACCAATCAGGAATTGCAACTGGCAATTACTCAGCTGGAACAAAACTGCAGCAGTAAAAAATACGCTACGACCGACGAGGAGTTTGTTTTTGGTCGAGTTTGTCGTAATAACCAATCATTGCGAATTGAGCTAGATCATCTGCGTAAAAAGAATGAAGAGGCGGAAAACGAGGTTGAAGCTCAGTTCTGGTTGAGTGTGATGATCATGGGATGCATCTTCTCATTTATGCTTTTGTCAATTTATAAGTTGATCGAATGGTTCATTCAATCGCGCTCATACAAGCCGGTCGTCATCAAGGTTCCACGCGTGATTACGCAGTTTGCATAACCAAATCATGAACAATTTTTTGTGGTTATCTGTTGTCACTGCCGCTACGGCAATGTCGCTGATGATCCTGCTTCAGTCAGAGAGTGTTAAAAGCCGTAGGGTAGTTCTATTTGGACTTTCTTTATTGCTGGTTGGCTATTTGGGGTGGCGCATAAGCGTTACTGTTGCATGGGGGCAGACAACCTTTTCTGGGATTTATACACAGTTAATTTTTCTAATTGAACTTTGCTGGATCTTGGATGTGGTTCATAGTTTGCATTTTTACGCGTACAAAACAAAGACTCTGTGTAGTGAAGTCACGGTGCAGATGCGCCAAAGTTCAATAGATGTTGTTATCCCGAGCTACAACGAACCAAGAGAAATTCTGAACCGAACCTTGATGGCTGCCAAAAACATAGTTTGGCCGGGTGAGGTTCGAATTTATCTGTTGGATGATGGCAAAAGAGACTGGTTGCCAGCGCTGTGTAAAAAATGGGGAGCTACCTACATCAGCCGACCTGATACCGAGTCAGCAAAGGCTGGAAACATCAATCATGCATTGACTTATTTGCATGGTGACTTTACGTTGGTACTTGATGCTGACTTTTTGGTGTCACCAGATGCGGTCGAAAAACTAATTGCTCCGATGGGTGATCCACAAATTGCAGTAGTTCAAGCTCCTCAGGAGTTTTACAACCCTGATCCGATTCAGCGGAGTTTAGAAATCGCTGAACTTAGCCCGAATGATCAGCGGCATTTTTTCAATGGAATATTGCATGTCAGGAGCAACGGTGAGGCTGCCTTCTTTTGTGGCAGTGGTGGATTGATCCGAAACTCCGCTTTGAAGAAGCTCGGAGGTTTTCCAACTGAGTCAATTACGGAAGATATTTTCCTGTCAATCAAACTGAAACAGTTGGGATTTGAGTCAGTATCTATCAAGGATCCAGTGGCAGTTGGTCTTTCGCCAGAAACCATCAACGACATGATTAAGCAAAGGAGTCGCTGGGGTGAGGGTGCCTTACAGATGAATGCCAAGCTCTGGGAGCCGAATGTGTCTAAGCAATCACTCAAATTGATTGATAGATTGAGGTTCCTTCCGATGTATTGGACGGTTTCGTTTCCAGTTCGATTTGTTAGCTTGATTGTTCCTCAGCTGTATTTTTTATTCGGATGGAGTGCAGTTGCCGATGCGTCAATGATGGATCTCTTAATGGCTCAAGGTTCATTGGTCGTTGGATTGATGAGCTTCAATTTTTGGATTTCAAAGAAACGGTTGCAACCGTTTGTGACTTCAATTTGGCAGGATCTTCTGTCGTTGCGCTTAACACCCAAGTTCTTAATTAAGTTTCTGCTTCCGTATCGAAATGCAGAATTTGAGGTAACACCCAAAGGTCAGAAAGTTGCGGAAAATGGACATCCACGTTCGTTTGATGTCTTCGTAGATGCACTGCTCGGTTTGACTTTAGGTGCAACTGTAGTAGCTATCTATCAGATGAATGATTCAGGAGTTAGCTTGATTAGCTTCTTCTGGACGATTGTGAACTTGCTTCGTCTGTTCTTTGTTCGTGCTGCATTGCGTAACGAAAAAGAACTCAAACCATTTGAAATTCAAGTAGATGGGAAAGAGTTCAAAAAACTCTGGATCGAACGAGGGAACAACATGCAATCGACATCGGATTGTTTGGTGTCAGAAAGTCAAGTTCTCACAAAAAATAAACAACCTGTAAGAGACGCCTTGATTCAGTTGATGACTGAAGAAGGGCAGGCCAACATTGGCTATACCGATGTGAATGGAAAAATTGTATTTTTTACTGAAACAAGTGAGGCTCTTTGGTTGAGTAGTTTGGTTGAGGCTGAGTTGGCGGAGTTGAAGTCAAAAGAAGAGAAATCTTATAGTTCGATCAACGCACTGTTAAGAGTCTGTAGCGTTTCGATAGGGAGAAAGCATGTTTAAAAATTTTATTGTGTATGCCGTGATCGGATTAATTCCGTTTGCCTCGAATGCTGCTGGTGGCGAGTTTTACCAGTTAGACGAAGGTGTTGGAGGTGGTTCAGCTGTAATTGCAAAAGAAGTTGGTGCTTGGCAATTAACGGGTGCCTACAGTAAATGGAGTAGCACTGGTAAGTCTTTAAGTGGAAGCGCTGTGCGTAATGTATTTGCCCGTAACGAGGGAGATACAACAGTCAAATTTAGCGTGGGTCTGGGTGGGATATCTCATCACTCAGATCCATCTGCAGCATCTCCAAGTGCCTCATCAGTAGGTTTGAAATTGAATGCAGAAAGCTTTACAAAATTTGATAAATCATCGGTCTACACACTTGCTGAGTACAACACGGCGTTCAGAACATGGCTTGGCGTTGTCCAGGTAAAACCTTTGAATAGTCAAGTTGGCGTCGAATGGAGTGCCGTTGGCGACGATCGATGGTATGTCGGTCATAAGGTGGCAATGACGTGGCGCTTAAGGAACTCTCCCTGGTCATTGCGTGTTGGACATCAGTTGAAAGATGGAGCTAACTTCATTGGTGTTTCGTACAACACGTTTTGATTTTTGGAGAAAGTAATGTTTGAAAAATTGATGAAATCAAAATCCAATCAGGATAAGTTGATCAACAAAATCCACGAGCTAGAGGCTCATGCACAGCGTCAGTCCGAAATCATTCAGCATTTGCAATCACAAGTCAGCGGAGGCTTTAGTGCCGACTTTAAAGACTTCCCTGGACTGGCACTGAAAACTTCTTTTTCAGTATCAAATGCCAAAGAGTTAAAGCTGGAATTCGCAAGCAGCGGTGCGATCAAATACTTGAAGGCTACCCCTCAAATGTTGCGTGAATCACCTCCGCTGGCTCTGGATGCATTGACGCAAGAACATCGAACGCGGTTGATCCGAAAGTTGGTCTTGAGTACTCACAATTTGCAACCATTCAGCTTGGAAGTTAGTTGTCGCTCAGATGTTGGGACGCATTGGCTCAACGTAAGCGTTAACACCTCGGTAATGAGCGGTCGTGTGTACTGGCAGTTCATAGCACTGGACATCACAGAAATTAAAAGATCAAAAGCATTGGCGCTGGAGTCAAACGAAACGAAATTACTCTTCATGTCCAAGCTAAGCCATACGTTACGAAATCCTTTGAATACGATTATGGGATATGCCCAGCTGTTGCGATCTTCAACAGAGGGTGAAACAGCAGCAGAAAATGATGTCGAGGTGATTCTTCAAGGCTGTGAGCGCATGGACATGATCCTCAATGACCTGTTTGACATCACTAATTTGGAGCTTGGTGTTTTTGAGTTGAATGAGAAAAACTTTAGCTTGAGAGACTTGCTCGATTCATTGACCAGTTCTTATGCTAAACAGGCTGAAGATAAAGGAATTGCGTTGGTTTACGACGCGAACGTGCCTCTAATTCAAGTTCGCTCTGATGAGCAACGTATCAAACAAGCCTTGGCAAACTTATTGACCATTGCAATTAAAAGATCGCCAGTAGGTGCAGTGAACTTCTCGTGTTCCTCAGAGCTACGAGAATCAAGTTTGCATTCAACGATCTCTATCGTTGATTCTGGGGAAATAGTGAACGCAGATGCGATTGAACGTATCTTTGATGGTCGTAACTCTTTGCTAAATGCCGATCAATCCAACACCAATGTGTTTGTAACTAAAGGCGAGTCTGAGTTGCGAGTTATTAAAAAGATCATCGAAAAATTAGGTGGCTCATTAGGCATTACCTCCACTCCTACTCAAGGTACTATTTTTCAAGTTCGGATCAGCTTGCCTGTAAGTGGGGTTGATCCGAATGCGATCAAGCAAATTCAAACTGAAAAACAAGAAGCTTTGAAGATTCTTGTTGTTGACGACTCGATTACGAACCGTCGAATTCTTTCAACATTTTTAGAGCAAAAAGGACATTTTGTAAGTGAGTCTGCCAACGGGGCAGATGCTGTGCAAATGGCTCAGAAAATCATTCCTGATGTGATCTTCATGGATTTGGATATGCCCGGTTTGAGTGGGCTGAACGCGTCAGTTGCAATTAGAAATTTGGACAGCATTGCACGAGAGGCATTCATCGTTGCGACAACGGGACAAGTCTTTGAACGCGACAAACGTGACGCCAAAGCGGCAGGGATGGATGACTTTTTGGCGAAGCCTTACAACTTCAGCAAAGTGAACGATGTCCTATGTCACTTCAGTTATGTGTAACTATCTAGCAGCTGTTAGATCCCAATGGCTTTTCTAATCCAAAAGCCTAAAGTGTTAGCAGACAGTGGCTTTTTTAGAATGCTCTCGATGCCGCGCTCTTTGTATTTAGCAGTTGCTGACGCGTCAATGCTGCCAGAGTAAACAACAACTTGCACTTTAGGATCAAGCCATTGTTTGAGGTAGTCGAACAGTTCCCAACCTTTGACTCCAGCTACATCGTGGTCCAGAACCAAGAGCTGAAATTTTGTTTTCTTTGCCAAATCAATGGCTTCATGGACTGAAATGGCGCTTCGGATAGTGACTTTTAGATCAAAAGGTCGGCAAGCGACCTCAATCAATCGCAGAATCAAAGTGTCGTCGTCTACTGCAAGCACGTTGAAATAATCACGCACGGATGTCAATTTATCTCGCCTCACTAAACTGATTTTTAAGTATATCTTTTAATTTCTTCAGATTGATTGGCTTAGCTACATGAAGGTTCATTCCAGCCTTGCTGATGGCATCGATGTCTTCTTGATAAGCAAATCCGCTAAGTGCGATGATAAAGGTGTTCTGATTCACGCTATTTTGACGAATCAAGCGGGTCGCTGCGAAGCCGTCGAGTATTGGCATATCAAGATCCATCAAGATGACATCAAACTTGTATTTTTTTGCTAATTCGTAAGCTTGTTGGCCATCCTCAGCTTCATAGAAATCATGTCCATCACGCTTAAGGCCGCGACGGATGATTTCACGATTGGTCTGAACATCATCAACGATCAAAATTTTCAAAGGGGTGATGCTTAATCTTGTGTCAGATTCGATTGCACAGCCAAGTTCGGATGTGGTTTGATGAGGCAGATTGAGACGAACCGTGAATTTGCTACCACGACCAAGTGCAGAGTCAACCGCAATTGTTCCGTGCATCGCCTCAACAAGGCCTTTGACAATTGCCAGTCCAAGCCCACTACCACCGTACTTTCTGAATGTTGATGAGTCGGCTTGCTCGAAACGTTTGAACATTCTGGGAAGTTGTTCCTGCGAGATGCCAATGCCTGAGTCTTCCACTGTGATCAAAATGTTGGATCTATCCGCTGAGATGGGTTGAATATCGGCGGTGATGGAGATGTGACCTTCGTGTGTGAATTTCAGTGCATTTGAAAGCAGATTGGTCAGAACTTGGCGCAACCGTACTGGGTCACCGAGCATCATTTGCTTGCTAGACCCACTAGTATTCAGGGATAAATGGACATCTTTGTTCTTTGCTTCAGCAAGAAAAAGAGACGTCGTAGATGTCAACAAGTCGTCAAAGTTGAACGGACGACTTTCAAGCTCAAACTTGCCATCTTCAATTTTTGCAAAGTCAAGAATGTCATTAAGAATGCGTGACAAAATCTCAGTTGTATCAATGATGCGTTGTATATCTTGCTGCGCCGAAGCATCTTGCAAGTCTTGCTGCAGCACTTGAGCCAATCCCAGAATTCCATTCAGCGGTGTACGTATTTCATGACTCATTGTGGCCAAAAACTTACTCTTGGCAACGTTGGCGGATTCGGCTGCAAGTTTTGCATCCTGCAGCTTCGTCACATCGAATAGCCAAGCCAGCACAGCTTTTTCATCTTGATAGTCAATGACCATATAGGATGCTAATGCCCAAACGGTTGGAATTTCTGGTCTATCGGGAAGGTGTAGCTCAACCAGTTTGTTTAGCACCATCTGGCCTTGAGCCAGACTTCGCTTCACTTCTGCAAAGTCATTTTGATTCACATAGGTCTGACTGATGTCCATGCGAATAGATTCTGCGGCATCGCGTTTTACTAATTCACAAAACGCGTGGTTCATGAATAACACTTCATTCGTTTTGAGCGAAGCGATTCGTACAGCCATGGGCGCAGCTGCGAGTATGTTCTCTAAAGTTTTTTGTTGAGTTTTTACTTTGGTGTAGTCTGTGATCGAAGAGCGAGTCATCATCACTTGATTGTTGGCATCTTTCAGCACGCTTGCAGAAATGAGACCAGTAAATGTCGATCCGTCTTTGCGTATGAACTCGACTTGAACTCCATCTATGTAACCGGATTCAATCAGTTTTGGAAAGCTCTTCTTGAAAACCTCTTTTGATTCCGGCGTGAGCAGTTGTAAAGGATGAATTTTTCCAATGATTTCCTCACGCGAATAGCCTAACCATTTCAGTTCTGTGTCATTGATTTGAATGATGATTCCATCTTTGTCCAACGAGTGATAGCCAGTCGGTGCATTGTTGTATAAGTCCTCTAGCTCAAGAGTGCGACTGGCAATTTTCTCTTCCAAGCTGTTCTTTTGGCTGGCGGTTCTGTATGTCCATCTAAAGGTCAGAAACATGACAGCAAGGTTCATAGCTAGTAACCAGAGTCCAGTTACAACCGAAGTTTGTTGAAAATCTGATGTGGCTCGCCCAATCATCAGCACAAATGGGAGGTGATCAAACCTTTGATAAACATAAAACCGTTCAATGCCATCAATAGGTGAAGTCGCTTTATAGGAAAAAACGCTTTGGTATGGATGCGTGGCAACGAGGTCTCGAATCGAATCAGAAACGTTTGTATTGCCCACACCGTTTTCTATTCCATCCACATGTGGGTGCCTAGCAATTTGTGTGAAATCAAGTTTTCGTAAAACCACGGCACCAAATTTTCCGAGCTCAATCTTTTGCAATTGCTGGCGAATTGCCTCGGTTGGAATAACCACAGAAATGACACCTAAAAATGTGCCATCGGGTTTTTCTAGCCGTCTCGCCTGCAAGAGGGTCCATTCATTGTTATAGCGCGATTGAATTGGACCTTCTAAGTAGGTTTTTTGATGGTCATATTTTAAAAATTTGAAGTAATCTCTATCCGCAACTGAAATTTTCTTGTTCGGATCTACGCCTTCATTTGTTGTGCCGGATGTGTAGATGATCTCACCCATTGGGTTGACGATCCCAACACGAACAATCAATGGGTAATACTGAATTTCTTTGTTGATGGTTGCCGTTAATTCTTTAACCGACTGCGGCCCCGTTTGCTCAGCTTGTGTGTATCGATTACTCAATGAGCTGAGTAACGCCGATGTTTGATCCAAACTACTTTCAAGCTGAGTGGTCAAAACAGTGGCAGTGTTTTGGACAATAGAAGACGCGATGGCTTGATTCTCTTGTTTTTCATAGCTGATGATGAACGCCGACAAGGTAATCGTCGCCAAGGATACCAATGTAGGTAAGAGGTAAATTTCAAGATTTTTCTCTCGAAAAAATGGCAGTCGCATCATGGTTGTTTGTGGTCAGTTTTGAGTTTTTTCGACATCATCTACCAACTTAGCTATTTCATTGAGGCAAAACGAAGTTTCAACGAAATTTTCTCTCAATATTTCAAGGTTGATATCTGCACTCATTTTCTTGGCTATGTTGAGAAAATCCTGTGGAGTCGAGAGTCCCAAATCAACGCGCAGAGATTCTTGCAAAATTGCCTCTGTCACATCAATGCACTCTTGTAATCTGTGCAAGTTGTTCGCACCTGTCTTGATGTGGGATTTGATCGAGCCAGTGTGACTAAGCGCTAAAACTCCCGTATCAGAGAGTTGGATTAGATTTTTGGTCTTTTCTAAACATGCTTCATAAGCGGATCGGATTGATTCATATGCTTGTCGTTGACACGCAACCTCGCTCTCAAGCTGTTTGTAGTTTTCCATCGATTTCAATCGTAGGAAAGTTAACACAACTGCTACAAGAGTCAGTATGAGGCCTGAGCCGAGCAATACGTTTCGATGGTAGTAATAGCTGGTCAATGCTGTTGCAGTATTCATTCCAACCACTACAAAAAGTGGCTGCGATGAGATTTTTTCAAATACGTATAGTCGTTCGGCTGTATCGAAAAATTTTTTGCTGACAAAGCTTCCTGATTCAGCGTAGCCAACTTCAATTGGTAACTTCAGATCTCGAAGCGTGTCATCTGCTCGATTGCTGTTTCCTACCCGCAAAGCTCGTGCATATCCGTCTAAGCCCACTAGTCCGACTAAGCTGCTGGAATCTAAGCCCGCACGTTGAAATTGTTCTAGAAACTGAACGGGATTGAACGAGGCGACCGCTACGCCATTGAAAGAACCGTCAGGTTTTTCTAACTTTCGAGTGATTTGAAAGGACCATTTCCCACTGGCTCGACCCAACACAGGTTTGCTAAAAAAAAGAGGGGATGGATAACCTTCTTTGTGAACTTTGAAGTGCTCACGGTCTGACAGGTCTATTTTTTTGTGAAAGTCTAAATTTGAAAAAACGTAAATCCCATGTTCGTCAATGACGCCGACCTGATTCAACGTGCTGATGTCAATGACCTTACTTCTGAAATAACGATTGATGGCAGGAAGGTCTTTGACGCCAGATGACTCGTAATGAAACTTCAGTAGTCGCAGTGCGTCATCCGTTGACTGAAAACTAGCCTGGACGTATTCGCGTAAACCTGTGGCAATGTTGTGTAGGTAATTTTTCTTAGTTTCAATCGCCTGCTTTTCTTCGCGGTTAACTTGATCGGCTATGGCTATCCACATGAGACAAATGAAAATACCGCAAATTGAAACGGAGATTTTTTTACTCGCAAATTTTTTATACATGCTTAAATCCGTTAAATCTAATTAAGCTGTGCCAAAGTGTTCGGCGATGATTTTTTTCAAGTGATTTAGGTTGAGTGGTTTGGCGATGTGCAGATTCATGCCCACCTGGTGAATTTTTTTGATGTCGTTTTCGTAAGCGAAACCGCTCAATGCAACGATGAAAGTTTCTTTGTTTTTACTGTCTTCGCGAATTTTTTGGGCAGATTCAAAACCATCCAGTATCGGCATGTCCAAGTCCATCAGAATCAAATCGAACACTTGGGCTTGCGCAAGTTCTAGGGCTTGTTGTCCATTGGCTGCTTGGGTAAATTCATGACCGTCTTTTTTAAGACCCCTGCAGATGATTTCGCGATTGGTGTCTACATCATCCACAACCAGTATTTTTAGAGCCACCGGCTTTTGGGGTGTCTCGCTGTGTAGCGTTGCGTTGGGTGCTTGGATCAAAGGCAACTGAATGTCTATCGTGAATGTGGTGCCGTTGCCGACACGCGAATCGACTTTAATGGTTCCGTGCATGGCGTCGATCAAGCCTTTGACAATCGCAAGTCCAAGACCGCTGCCACCATATTTTCTGAAGGTCGTTGAGTCTGATTGTTCAAACCGTTGGAACAACCGATGCATGTGTTCTTTGGTGATTCCAATGCCTGTATCTTTGACTGTGATTCGAACTTTTGCCTGCTGTAATTCTGTCGAATTCACGTCAACGTTGAGGGAGACCTGTCCATGTGATGTGAACTTGGTGGCATTCGAAACCAAATTAGTGATGACTTGCCTCAAACGTGTTGGATCACCTAACAGCATCGTATTGGCTTGACCTGACAAATTCAGAGCAAAATTTAAGCCGCGTTGTTTGGCTTCTGCAGTGAAAATGTCACCGACGGCGGTAGTCAGCTCAACAAACGTAAAGGGTTTGCTTTCGATGTCAATTTTTCCTGCTTCTATTTTTGAAAAATCTAAGATGTCATTCAAGATACGCGTCAATGTATCTGCCGTATCAATGATTTTTTGAACGTCTTTTTGAGCTTGGGATGACGTTAGTTCGTCTTTCAGAATTTGAGCAAATCCCAAAATTCCGTTCAAAGGCGTTCTAATTTCATGACTCATGGTCGCTAAAAATTTCGATTTCGCTTCATGTGCAGCTGTTGCCGATTGCTGTGCAGTGACCAGATCAGTGACATCAATCGCGATGCCATCCCATGCGAGCATTCCATTGGCAAGTGTGCGCGGGTGTCCTTTGAATCGCATGTGTCGGACATCACTTTGCTTACCTTTGGTTTGTACGACGAAATCGATTGGATGATCTTGTATCAGCTGTTGCCGAATGAACTCAACATTTTCTTGTGAGTTATCGACCAATACTTTCTCAAAAAACTCTTTGGCCATTCGCGGCGTAGGGCCTGTGATGTGAAAGTACTCCTTCACTGAGTTCGAGAGATAAGTGAAGTCAAAACAATGACCTCGGCAGTCTTCAAGGCTGAATAGAACACCCGGAAAGTTATCTGTTACGCCCTTAAAACTTGTGTTCACTTGAGTGACCAAATCGTTTAGATTTTTTTCACGATCTTTCAGTGATCTCAACAGCTTGTTGAGTGCTTGTCGAATGGCATCAAACTCTTCAGGCAGACCTTCTAATTCTTCAACTTGGGTATGTGACTCATCAATGTTCTCGATCGCTTGAAGCAATTTTTCAATCGGTTGGTGGGTAAGTTGCGTCAGTTTGAACATCATCAACCAAGCAAGAAAGGCAAGCCCAATGACGCCACTTGCAGCGATCAAGCGCGTTTGTGTCGCCCCGGAAATGATCGTTTCAACGGGAGTGCTGATGACAGTGACCCACCCCATCTCATTTGGCAAAATTCCAGAAGAGTGTTTGGTGAATGAGACCAGCATCTCCCCATGTTTTTTGTGTTCTAGCAAAACAAAACCAGAATTTTGTTTTTGTTGCCAGAAATTAGCCAAATCAATTAATCCCTCGTAGGCATCTTGATTGCCAAAGCGAAACTGCCCGTCATGTCCAATAACAAATGGCATTGAATTCTTCGCGTTCTCATTGGCTCGCGTGTAGAAATGAAGTTGGTTATTGAGCCAGCTGATACTTAGATGGCCACCGAGCACGCCCATTGGTGTGCCCTTTGCGTCCAACACTGGCGATGCCACATCAATGAATCGCATAGGGGAGTGCGGATCATCTTCTTTCAACATCTTGGCAAGCAAAACAGCATCATGGACGTCAATGGTTGTATTTTTAATTTGCCCTTCTATGAACCATGGACGTTTAGACACATCTTTACCAACCAACATGCCTTGTGTAGCCGCTTTGACAATCCCATTCGTATCTGTGTAGCCGATCCAAGAATATTTAGTCATAGATCGTTGTAGCGAATTCAAGGAGAGTTCTACGGCTTGATCACTCAGGTGCAAGCTATGCATGTTGGCCGCTCTTGAGCTGATGGCTGATAAAGCCTCTGCCACATCTTTGTCTATCAATGTCGCAAAAAAGCTTGCTTGCTTTCCTTGCGTTTCTACTGCTTTTGAAATGGCTGTGTTCTTGATGTTGTGATCAATTAGAAAAATCAGAATCACAGTGAAAAATAGCAAACCAGCGTTAAATATCGTCAGTATTTTCTGCCTAAGGGATTTGTTTGTGTTGAGTCTGAATTGCATCGGGTAAGCTCTATCGATCATGCTGAATATGGTTGATTTAGCGCGGCAGTTATTGCTTCTGCGTTGTACGGTGGGTGCAGAAAATAGTCTGCACCAGCGGCGTATGTATTGCCTCGCAGGGTTGGCGAGTCAGTGCTTGATACGGCAATCAATCTTGAACCTTGACTGAGGGGTTGCCATCGCAATAGACGAAGGACGTCCAAGCCATCAACTTGACTCAACATGACATCAACAAAAATCAAATTGAATTTCAATGATGTAGCTAGTCGAAGGCCATCAAATCCAGTGATGGCTTGAGTGATGTTGAAATCACACGGCAGAGCCAAAGCTTCTATCAGTGGTTGTAGAAGTGGCTCTTCTTCGATGAGTAATACGGATTGGTGCATGCCTGAACTATCGTCGTCCAGTGCAACAACTCAATCACCTATTTGTAACGGTTTGTCACAATTCGTGAACTGGCCCAACCAACATGTAACCTGCGCCGCGAATTGCTTTGATTTCTACATTTGAATTGGAAATCTTTTTTCTTAATCTGGCGATCAACATATCGACGGAGCGATCACTTGATTCATGTAATCGATTGTGAACTGCGTCCAGTATTTGGTCGCGGGTTACGAGTTTGTTGGCGTTTTTGATTAGGTAGCTGATCAAATTGAATTCAGCAGTGGAGAGACTGTTTTTTTCTTCCTGAGATTGAATCGAACGACTGACTGGATCAAACGTGTGGTGATTGCCCAAGTCCCACGAAGGGTGATTTTCAGCGGTTGTTGTCACGTAGTTGTAGCGTTCAATGACACGTGTGACACGCAAAATCAGTTCGCGTGGCTCGAACGGCTTGACGATGTAATCCTCGGCTCCCATTTCCAAGCCAACAATGCGATCTATCGCTTGACCTTGACCGCTGAGTACGATAACTGGAAATTGACGTTCAACTCGCCATGTGCGAACGAGCTCAAGACCAGATTCACCATTTTCAAGGTTGATGTCAACGATGGCAGCCTGTGGAGGATGCCGTTTGGCGGCTCTGAATGCTTCATCAAGACTTCGCGCCAGTACACACTCAAACCCCGCAGGTTTTAGTGTGTCTCCTAAAATTCGAAGCATTAAGGGATCGTCGTCGACCAAAATGAGGGTGCCGGCCATTCGTATTTCAACTTACAAAAATCGCTACAAATGATAGCAATAGTTAATCAGAAAATTCAAGATGAGCTAGCCGAGTTGATGGGCGCAGACGATTTGCATGAGTTATTGCAAGAAGCAGCGGTTCAGTTTGATGAGCGTATTGCTGTTTTGGAGACTGCTTGGATGCAGGAAGATTGGGCTGCGACCCGCGCAATAGCTCACAAAATCAAAGGGTCAATGGGGTCTTTGGGCTACGACGCATGTTTTCATGCGTTAGATGGGTTGGAGCGGCAATTGCTTTCCCAGCCAGCTCAAGTCCCTACGGTCGTTGAATTAGATCAAATTAAAGAGATTTTGATAAAAACACGTCAGGCGTTCGCTTCAGCCTGAAATAAATTGTTACTTAGCTGAGTGATTGCTGTTGCAGTCACTGGCGATGATTCTCTCCATCGCACAGAACCTCTGTGCATTAGTTATCGGAGAGAACCATGAATTCAACGCTTTCAACGTCATCTTTGTCTGAGCGCCAAGCTCAACAGATACCTCTACCTCAATCGCTTCAAACTCTTGGCGTGAAGTTGTCGTCCTCAGCTGTGCAACAGCGTCTTTCCAAGTTACGCCAAGATCACGCACAAGTTCGCATGGCGTTGGAAACCTTTCACTGATTGAGGTTGGGTATGGCTGACGAACACGCAAGTCCCGCAGAAGATTCGATTTACTCTGGTACGTTGCCAGGTTCCGATCGCTTACGTTTTTTCAAACTGCATCGAATCGGCAATGCTTATCACTTGTATGTTGAGCGCGTTGTGAAAACGCTGTCTGGAAAAAACGAGCGTAGCTATACGCCAACAGGTCAGGTTTTTCAATGTCGACCTGAAGGCGCAAACGAAGCACTTCTCAGGTTGGGATTTAAGTTCTATTCAGCTAACTGGTTTGAGGCTTGATCATGAGCAACTACGAACACTCATCATTGCAAAAGGTGTCATACGTAGGTGATGACTTAGTGCAGGTGTATATCTACCGTCAACCCAATGAACATTGGCGACTGCATTTGGTGAACGCACATGGATCTTCGCGCATCTTAGATAAGAATTTTGAACGTGATGATGAAGCTCTTAGCTACTTTGATTCATTGTCCGAAACTTCTGGCGAAGAGCTTTTTCCTGCTGACCCAATCAACTTGGCTCAAGAAATGAAAGGGGTGAATGTTTCGCTGTTATCACCCCAATATGCCTGGTACAGAGACGTTAAATCCAGAGCTCTATTCACGTTGTGCAAGTTTGATCTCGTTCATAAGTATGCAGGGCTTTGGCCTGCTCAAAATTTGCAAGGACACAAAATCACAGGCTATCTCTATAGCGGTGATTCTCCAGCGTGGCCGCATCCACCGAAGGGATTGCCAGGGGCTCCTGAAAACATAGAAGTGGAGTTCACGATCTTGCCCAAGCACATTGATTTCTATGTCGAAACAGAGCGTGGGTTGCGTAACTCAAGCTATTGGAAAAACTAAGTTCTTAGGGGATGTCATGACAAATCGTGAAATGTATGTTCGATTTCTACGTGAGACACAATCTTTCGATTCGAGCAAGCAATTAGTCGATATAGATGCAACTGGTCAAAAAGTTTTGGAGCTTTTAGCCATTGCATCAGACAGTAGTCAGCCGATGAATGTGGGCCAAGCCATGAGTGCGAAATGGATTGCATCCCCAGCGACATTGCATCGAAAAATTAGTAACTGGCATTCCCCCAAATCAGTAGACAAATAATGATGTCAAAACTGAATTGGAGAATTGGAAATGCAAAGAACCAAATACGCACGCGAATTTAAAGAAGAGGCGGTTAAGCAAGTCACGGAAAAGGGGCATTCGGTTGTCGATGTAGCCAGTCGACTGGGAGTGCCAGAAGGCTTGCTCTACACGTGGGTACGAACCCTCAAGAGAGCACAGCAGCCTGAGTTCAGTGATTTGAAAGCGATGCAAGCTGAGATGGCCAAGCTCAAGGCTGAACTCAGGCGAACGACCGAGGAGCGCGACATCCTAAAAAAGGCCGCAGCGTACTTTGCAAAGCAGTCCGGGTGAAGTACGCATTCATTCAATCGCACCGATCCGAATTCAAACTCACCAGCATGTGCCGTGTTCTTAAAGTTCACCGCAGCGGCTTTTATGCATGGCTTCATGAGCCGCTGTCGCCACGGGCCAAGGCCAACGAAGTGCTCACGTCAAAGATCAAAGAGTTCTACGACCAAAGCATGGGCATCTATGGCAGCCCACGCATCTTCTGCGACTTGCGTGAAGCTGGCGTGGTTTGCAGCGAGAACCGCGTGGCAAAACTGATGCGTGCTGCACAGATCAAGTCTGTTCGTGGCTACAAACGCCCTAGATACAAAGTGGGTAAACCTGCGCTCGTGGCGCCCAACCAATTGCAACGCCAGTTCCAACACGACGAACCCGACCAAGCTTGGGTGACTGACATCACTTACATCCGCACACATGAAGGTTGGCTGTATTTGGCGGCTGTGTTGGACTTGCACTCGCGTGCGGTTGTGGGCTGGAGTATGGGCGCCCGCATGCAGACGGGCTTGGTGCTGGATGCGCTGACGATGGCTGTGTGGCGCAGGAGACCCAAAGATTCTGTAATCATCCATTCGGATCAGGGTAGTCAATTCGGCAGCGATGAGTTCAACCGTTGGTGCAAAAACAACCGATTGAGTCCAAGCATGAGTCGTCGAGGTAACTGCTGGGATAACGCGGTTGCCGAGTCGTTCTTCAGCAACCTCAAAAGTGAACGCATTAAAAAGCGGATTTACAACACAAGGGCTGAAGCCAAGTCAGAAATCTTCGATTACATCGAGGGTTTCTACAATAGAGTTCAACGCCACAAGCACCTCGATCAACTCAGCCCCTATGAGTTCGAGCGACAGCGTCAGACTGCGCTATGAAAAGTGTCTAGAGGTTTGGGGGAATGCCAGTTTTGTTGAGTTGAAGGTTGAGTGCGGTGTCGGTGCGAAGGGGCCACACGGCTGTCATGCTGGCCCCGCCTGTGTTGGTCATGGGAAGGTTGTAGACGGCTTGGTTTGTCATGTTGACGGCATGGTATTTTTTGCCGGTTTCTATGCCAACAGTGATGCTGCGAGGTTTCCAAGTTTCACCGGGACTCAGAAATTGGGTGAGCTTGATGTCTGTGCCTCGGGTGCTGGATTGGCCCAGCGCACGTGAGGGCTCAAGGTGGTGAATGGCATACAAGTCCACTTGAAGCCAGTATTTATTTTGGTTAAAGCCCAAGCCTAGGCTGGGTGTGTATTGACGTGTGGTGGGGCTGTCTTTGTAGCGTGACTCAGCGTAGCTCAGGCCAAGCATGATTGGGGCAGAGGCAGATGCCCAGCGAATTTGTGGGGCAATGACGTTCACGCCATCGCTGTCACCTTGTGTGGCGTCGTTTCCAATGCGATGTGCGTCAAGTTGGAGGGTCCAGCGACCTGGGGTGGGTGACGAGGGGAGATGTAAGTAGCTCGATAAGAGCCAGTTTTGTTGATGTATCGCAGGGATAGAGCCTTGGGGCGAGTTGAGGTCGATGGTTGTGGCGATGAGCCCCGCGCTCACACCCCATTGTTTTTGGTATTCGCCCGATACGCGCAGCCCGTCGCTGCGCTGGCGGTTCAAGGTGTAAGAGTCGTGGTAATTGCCTTGGGCGTGTAAGACTTCTGCATCGACTTGCCAGGCTTGCTGGGCTTGGAGTTTTCCCAGTGGGAGTAAAAGGATTGAGACTAGCAGTAATGTTGAGTTTTGCAATTTTTCGACCTGTTTAATTGAGGTCTTGACTTTAAGTTTTGATACGGTTTCATGTGACTGTCGTTTTTAAATTGGCGGTACTAAGTACCTTCTTGTTGAGTACAAACCACGGCAAAAATCGATTGGGCCTCTCGTGGGGGAACGAGTGCGTTACAACCCTCGTCTTGCACGTATCCACTGCATAGGCGTTGTTGACTTGGTCATTGGTTTGGGCCACAACCCAGTGCACTACGATGTTCGACGCTTAGTCAATGGTGAGGTCCGTGTTGCATGGCTGTAAAAGAAGCGCTTGACCAACTCGACAATGCACAAATAGGCCAGCACCATGGCCGACAAGATGCCATAAAAGTAAAGCGGTGGTGGCACAAACCCCATCTGTGCGCCTAAGGGCGTGAGTGGCAGTGTCAACGCGATACCGACCACAGACAACGATGTGATCACTAGGAGCGGGTGAGGGCGGCTCTTGAACGGATTACCGCGTGTCCGAATGACGAAGATCACCAAGACTTGCGTGCATAAAGACTCGATGAACCAACCTGTCTGAAACAATGACTCTTGGGCATTCAGTACGGTCAAAAGAACATAAAAGGTTAAGAAGTCAAAGAGTGAGCTGATGGGCCCAATCACCAGCATGAAATTACGAATAAAACCAAGATCTAGAACGCGCGGATGAGAAAGCTCTTGGGCATCCACTTGATCCATCGGGATGGGAATTTCCGACACGTCATACAGAATGTTGTTGAGCAATATTTGCGTGGGCAGCATGGGCAGGAAAGGTAAAAACAAAGCAGCACCTGCCATGCTGAACATGTTGCCAAAGTTGGAGCTGGTTCCCATCATGATGTATTTCATGATGTTGCCGAATGTGCGTCGCCCCTCGACAACACCCGCGTGCAGCACATGCAAATCTTGCTTGAGCAAAATCATGTCGGCGGCTGCCTTGGCCACATCGACCGCAGTGTCCACTGATAAACCCACATCTGCTGCATGCAGTGATGGTGCATCGTTGATGCCATCGCCCATATAGCCCACCACATGGCCATTGGCTTTGAGTGCCAAGATCACGCGTTCTTTTTGTGTCGGGTTGACTCGGCAAAATAAATTCGCCGTTTGGACACGACGCTGCAGCGACATGGCATCCAATTGCGCAATCTCTTTTCCGGTCAATACGCCTTCGACGGTAATGCCGAGTTGTTGACAAATATGGCGTGTCACCAAGTCACTATCCCCTGTGACGATCTTGATGGTGACGCCTAGTTTTTGAAGCTCCGCCAGTGCCGTTGCAGCACTTTCTTTGGGTGGATCTAGGAAGGCGGCAAATCCTGCCAAGACTAAATTGGACTCATCGTTGACAACGGCAACCGTGTGATCCCGAGGCACTTCACGCCATGCCACTCCGAGTACGCGAAGGCCATCTGCTTCTAGGGCGCGGTATTGGGCGACCACCTCTCGTCGTTTGTGCTCGTTGAGTGGTTCAAGGGTTTCGCCTGTGGTTTGGATGTTTGAGCACAAGCGCAGCATGTCTTCAGCTGCGCCCTTGGCAACCAGCCAACGTTTGGTGCCATCGTCCACTAAGACCGATACACACCGACGTTCAAAGTCAAAAGGAATTTCATCGATTTTTTTCCAATCGCCAAGCGCCAGTGTTTGGTGCTGAAGAATGGCTTCATTGAGCGGACTTTTTAAACCTGTTTCAAAGAAACTGTTGAGGTACGCCAATTCAAAAACATGGGCACTGCTTTGTCCCGATAGATCGACATGCCGTTCGAGTCGAATCTGAGCTTCGGTCAAGGTGCCTGTTTTGTCGGTGCACAACACATCCATTGATCCGAGGTCTTGGATGGCTGATTGGCGTTTGACAATCATGCGCTGCTTGGACAAACGTATAGCACCGCGCGACAAAGTGACAGACACCACCATGGGCAGTAATTCGGGTGTGAGGCCCACGGCCAAAGCTACTGCAAACAAAAAAGATTCCAACCAAGGTTTATGAAACCAGGCATTGACCAGCAGGACAAACAAGACCATGCCCATGGTCAAGCTCATGATGAGCAAGCCAAAACGTCGCGTGCCTATTTCAAAAGAGGTCGCCTGCGTTGGTTTGTCTAAGTGGTCTGCAATGTCGCCAATGGCGGTGTGGGTGCCGGTCTTGACGACTCGCACACGTGCACTGCCACCGACAACAGATGTACCCATGAACACGGCGTTGGTTGCCTCTTGCAGATCTGTGGCGGAGTCGGGCAAGGTTGCGGGGTGTTTTTCGACCGGATAAGCCTCGCCTGTGAGCAAGGATTGGTTGACAAAAAAATCACGCGCTTCCAAGACCAAGGCATCGGCGGGGATGAGATCGCCGGCGCTCAATAGGCAAATGTCACCGGGCACCACCGCTTGCATGGGGATGATGTCAGCTTGTCCATCCCGCCATACCGTGGTGCGCAGGGACACGGATTGCCTCAGTTGTTCCGCGGCTGCGTTGGCGCGAAACTCCTGCACAAAATCCAAGGTGACGCTCATCAACACGATGCCGCTGATGATGGCAAAGTTTGCCAATTCACCGGTGAGTGCCGACACCGTGCTTGCCAGTAAAAGCACGATCACCAAGGGATTTTTAAAGCGCGATACAAACTGCCTCAGCAAGGAATGCTTGTGCGTTGTGTGGAACGTGTTTTGACCGTATTGCGTCAAACGCCTGGCCGCTTCTTGGTGAGATAGACCTTGCAAATCCGTCGCCGAGGCAGAGGGGGCTGTCGAGCCTGTCCACCAAACTTCATCACGATGCTGAGACGTTTTGGGTGGCATGAGGTTTTACACCTGTGTTGCTAGCGACTTGTCCATTTTATGGGTATCGCTAGTGCTCACCTCATTCACACGCGTATCACGGAAGCGTCAGGTGTTACTTCGCTGGCAACATGTGTTGTGCAAAAAACGCCTTGAGCGCATCGCGTGCGTCCAGTGGGAAAACGCCGGACACATACTGATCTGGGCGCACGATGACGATGGCACCGCCTCGGTGGATGTCGCGATCACGGAAGATGTCGCGGCCGTGGCCTGATGCAAAAATCTGGTTCACATCGATCAGACCAAACGGTGTTTTGGTGGGCTTGAACGCTTGTGGCACATCACCTGGCTCTACCTCGGTGTAGTCTTGTTGGTAGATCACCTTGGTGTCAAAGATCGCATCGGTGTCTGCGTTGCTTGGGGTGTAGGTCACGCGGGGTGATGTTGCATCGTGTTGCCACCATTGCGCGAAGTCTGCGGTCAAGGTGCCCGAAGTTGCAGGCGCTGCTTTGTCCGCGAACACATACACACGCCAGCGACCATCGGCCTCATGCAAGTGACCAAGGTGGCGCCAACGGTTGTCAGCGCGACGAATGACCTCGGTGGATTTGAAGCGTTTGCCAATGGGAAAGCCCGCAGCCAAGTGTTGGTGCTCAGCACCTGCAACGATTTGGTTCTTGGGGTACTGGGTCATGAAGCCCATCGGAAACTCGATGGTCTTCTCGTACCAGCGAGCCAAGTCTTGTGGGTCATCCCATTCGTCGACGGGGCGTGCCATGAGGGTGGACCACTCTTTGTCGAAGTTGATGAGGTCTTGCGCAATCACGTGGCGCTCGGACGAGTAGGTGTCGAGCAATGTGGCCGGTGCGCGGCCTTCCAGCACCGCCGCCAATTTCCAAGAGAGGTTCCAACCGTCTTGAATCGACACGTTCATGCCTTGACCCGCTTTGGCTGAGTGCGTGTGGCACGCATCGCCCATGATGAAAGCGCGCGGGTGTTGTTGGTCGACGCGCTCAGCCGCCACGTTGTCAAAACCCGTGGTCACGCGGTGTGCCACTTCGTAGACCGACCACCACGCAATGCTCTTCACGTCCAGCGTGTAGGGATGCAAGATGGCGTTGGCGCGACGGATGATTTCATCCAAGCTGGTCTTGCGGATTTCACCTGCATCGTTCTCGTCGATGTTGCCGAGGTCAACATACAAACGTGAGAGGTAGCCGCCTTCGCGCGGGATCAACAAAATATTGCCTGCGTTGTGCGACTGAATCGAGCACTTGACCTGAAAGTCGGGAAAGTCGGTGTTGCACAGCACGTCAATCACGCCCCATGCGTGTAACGAGGCATCGCCTTCGAGTTTGTGGCCGAGTGCGGCGCGCACGTTGCTGCGTGCGCCATCACCACCGACCAAGTATTTCGCACGCACCGTGCGCACTTCGCCTTGGCGTGGGCCTGCCACGTATTGAATGCGTGCCGCCACGGGGTACTCGTGGGTGTCGTCAATCTCGAGGCCCAAAAACTCAACGCCGTAGTCGGGCGTGATGCGGCTTGGCGACTGTTCGGCACAACCCAAGAAGTAGTCCAGCACACGCGATTGGTTCACGTAGATATGCGGAAACTCGCTGGCACCATGCGCGTCGTCAGGCACGCGCGAGACGCGCACGATGTTTTCTGGGTGCTTTTCGTCGGGTTTCCAAAAACACATTTCGACGTTGCGATAGGCCTCGTCCACGATGGCGTTGGCAAAACCAAAGGCTTGGAAGGTTTCCACCGAGCGCGCTTGAATGCCGTCGGCTTGCCCTTGCGTGAGGCGGCCCTCGCGTTTTTCAATGGCACGCACGCTGATGCTGGGGAAATGCGCAAGTTGCGCCGCCACCGTGACGGCTGCGGGGCCTGTGCCCACGATGAGCACATCCATCACGTCTGGAATTTCGGTGGGGCGGTTGAGGCCATGGCCAGCTGCGGGTTTGATGCGTGGATTTTCTGAAACGTAGCCGCGGTGATGGAACTGCATGAGGTGTCTCCTGTGTGTGTGGTTTGCTTTTCAGAATGTATCTATAATTGAAACATGCTATCAAATATAGAGATAGTCTAACCGAGGCATCCAAACCCATGCAAGCAAAAAAAACAACTTCGCCAGAGATCAAAGCGGACGGGGGCTCTCAAACCTTGGCCAGAGGCTTGGCTGCGTTAGAGATCATTGGCAGCGCGGCTGAACCCGTCAGTGTGGCGGCCCTGTCGCAGCAGTTGGACATTCACCGTTCCATGGCGTATCGCTTGGTCAAAACGCTGGAGCAGTCTGGGTTTGTGGAGCGTGCGGCCGCTGGCGGGCTGATGCTCGGGGCCAAGATAGCCATCCTCGCCCGAGGGGTGGCCAAAGACTTGCGTTCGGCGGCCGCGCCTGAACTGGCGGCGATTGCTGAGGCGCTGCAAATGACGGCTTTCTTGGTGACGTACGACGGTGAGTTTGCAGTCACCTTGAGCAGTGCCGAACCTAAAAACTTAGAGACCACCCTAGGCAAAAAACCTGGCAGCCGACACGCCATCGGGCAGGGCGCGCCGGGCAAGGTGATTCAGTCCTTGTTGAAACCCAAGAAGTTTCCGCCGCAGCCGTTTGAGGTGAGCGAAAACGAACTGATCCAAGGCATTGCCTCGATTGCCGTGCCGCTGCATCTGGGCAGTGGTCAGCCTGCGGCTATGGCCGTGCTTTATTTACCGCACGCGGTGAACGAGAAGAAGGTGGCGAAGGTATTGTCAGCAGCGGCAAGTCGCATCACCGCGGTGATGGGCTGAGTCACTCGCTGATTGCTTCTGGGGCATCCAGGTGTTGCAGCAGCGTGTCGAGTGCGTCGTACACCTGTTGTAATTGCTTCACGCCCACTTGTTTTTCTAGGTCTAAGTATTCGCGCTCAATGATGGGGGCCATGCTTTTGCCCAACTTCTTGGTGGCGGCCGTGACGGTCACTTTCACGCGCCGTTGGTCGTGCTCCATGCGTTCGCGCTGAATCCAGCCGGCTTCTTCCATGCGCATCAACACGCCTGCAATGCTGGGGCTAGAAATCAGGCAGCGCTCGCACAATTGCCGCGGCTCCAACCCATCTTCATCCAGCAACACGCGCAGGATGCGCCACTGCTGTTCGGTCACGCCATGCTGGTTGAGCACGGGGCGAAAACGACTCATCAAGGCTTCCCTGGATTGGAGGAGGAGGTGGGGCAAGTTCTTATGCCGAAGCGGGCTTTTCATGGGTTTAATGCATCAATCAACTCTCGAACTGTAACGAACTTCAAGACAGTTTTGTGGGTGACGGCTCCGTGGGTTTAGGGATAACACCGATAGAGGGCGATCAAAAACAAGTTGACTCACTAACAAGTGAGTGTTCTAATTACGAACATGTTAGCGAAATATTAAGACCAGAAAGTTGACCATGCGGAACTTTTCTCACATGCCCACTGGGGGCGCTGTTTATGGCACGTTGCTGAACCACCGCGAGGCCTTGGCGGCTTTGGGCGATCAGGTCAATGTGGCGCCATACAAGGCGCCGCCCAAGGCGCCGATTCTGTACATCAAGCCACGCAACACCTGGGCACAAAGCGGAGACGCTGTGGTGGTGCCCGCCGATGCGCCAGAGTTGCAAATGGGCGCGACCTTGGGTGTGGTCATTGGCAACACGGCATGCAAAGTGAGTGCAGCCGATGCGTTGAACTACGTGGCCGGCTATGTGGTGATGAACGACATCAGCGTGCCGCATGACTCGTTTTACCGCCCCTCCATGCGTTTCAAGTGCCGCGATGGTTTCTGCCCGATGGGTGAATTTGTGTCGCGTGAGAAAGTGGCCAACCCAGACGCGCTGGCCGTGACGGTGGCCATTGACGGCAAGGTCGTGCAGCAAACCGATACATCGGGCCGCGTGCGAAACATTGCCCAACTGTTGGCCGATGTCACCGAGTTCATGACCTTGCATCCGGGCGACGTGCTCAGCATTGGCATTTCTGCCAACAGCCCACTCGCACACGCCGGACAGCGCGTGACCATCACCATCGCGGGTGTGGGTCAATTGGAAAACACATTGGTTTCGGAGGAGTTGGTATGAAGCGCGCAAATATGAAGCGAGCTAGGGTCGCTTACGGTGGCGCGATTCACGAGGCCTACGAGCACCCCGCAGGTGTGAAGCTGGCCGATGGCCGCGTGGTCGCCGAAGAGGCTGTGGTGTGGTTGCCCCCGTTTGAAGTGGGCACCATCATCGCCTTGGGTTTGAACTATGCCGACCACGTGAAAGAACTCTCCAAAGAGTTGACGGTCACAGCCAAAGACGAGCCTTTGGCTTTTCTCAAAGGCCCTGGTTCTTTGATTGGTCATCGGGCGCAAACCCGTCGCCCTGACGGTGTGGCCTTCATGCACTACGAGTGCGAGTTGGCTGTGGTGATTGGCAGCACTGCGAAAAATGTCAAACGCGAAAACGCGATGCAACACGTGGCGGGCTACACCGTGGCCAACGACTACGCCATTCGCGACTACTTGGAAAACTACTACCGCCCCAACTTGCGCGTGAAAAACCGCGATGGCGGCACGGTGCTTGGCCCGTGGTTGGTGGATGCCGCCGATGTGGCCGACCCGCACGCGTTGTCGTTGCGCACCTTGGTCAACGGGGTGGTCACGCAACAAGGCAACACGCGTGATTTGATTTCAGATATTCCTGCACTGATTGAATATCTGAGCGGATTCATGACGCTCAACCCCGGTGACGTGATCTTGACCGGAACGCCTGATGGCGTGGTCAACGTCAACGTGGGCGATGAAGTCGTCACCGAGATCGACGGCATTGGTCGATTGGTCAACACCATCGTGGACGATGCCACGTTCGGTCGTTAAAACATTTTCAATCTTTGGATGTAGGAGAACCTATGCGTATCGAACACTTGATCAACGGTAAAGCCGTCGGCGCGAAACAATATTTCGAAACAGTCAACCCCGCCACGCAAGAGGTGTTGGCTGAAGTTGCGAGTGGCACCGTCACCGAAGTCAATGCGGCGGTGCAAGCAGCGAAAGACGCCTTCCCTGCATGGGCCGGTCGCCCTGCCACCGAGCGCGCCAAGATCATGCGCAACCTCGGCGATTTGATTGCCAAGCATGTGCCCGAAATTGCACAAACTGAAACCAAAGACACTGGCCAATCCATCAGCCAAACCGGCAAGCAATTGGTGCCCCGTGCCGCCGACAATTTTTATTACTTCGCCGAAATGTGCACGCGTGTGGATGGCCACACCTACCCCACACCCACGCACCTGAACTACACCTTGTTCCACCCCGTGGGCGTGTGCGCATTGATCTCGCCTTGGAACGTGCCGTTCATGACGGCCACTTGGAAGGTCGCACCTTGCTTGGCATTTGGCAACACCGCGGTGTTGAAGATGAGCGAACTCAGCCCCTTGACGGCCGCGCGCTTGGGCGAATTGGCCTTAGAAGCAGGCGTGCCTGCGGGCGTGCTCAACTTGGTCCACGGTTACGGCCAAGACACGGGCGAGCCTTTGGTGGCGCACAACGATGTGCGTGCCATTTCCTTCACAGGCTCTACCGTTACAGGCAACCGCATTGTCAAAACCGCGGGCTTGAAAAAGTTCAGCATGGAACTTGGCGGCAAGAGCCCGTTTGTGATTTTTGAAGATGCCGACCTTGACCGCGCTTTGGATGCGGCCATCTTCATGATCTTCAGCAACAACGGCGAGCGTTGCACGGCCGGTAGCCGCATCTTGGTGCAAAAGAGCATCTATGCCGACTTCGCAGCCAAGTTTGCCGAGCGCGCCAAACGCATCGTGGTGGGCGACCCCTTGGACGACAAAACCATCATCGGCCCCATGATCAGCCAAGGCCATTTGGCCAAAGTGCGCAGCTACATCGAGTTGGGCACGAAAGAAGGCGCGTCGATGTTGTGCGGTGGTTTGGATGCCCCCGATTTGCCTGCGCATTTGCAAAAAGGCAACTTCGTGCGTCCCACCGTGTTTGCCGATGTGGACAACCGCATGCGCATTGCGCAAGAAGAAATCTTTGGCCCCGTGGCGTGTTTGATTCCCTTCACCGACGAAGCCGATGCCATCCGCCAAGCCAACGACATTGAATACGGTTTGTCGAGCTATGTGTGGACCGAAAACATTGGCAAAGCCCACCGCGTGGCCGCTGCCATTGAAGCGGGCATGTGTTTTGTGAACAGCCAAAACGTGCGTGACTTGCGTCAACCCTTTGGTGGCACCAAGGCCAGCGGCACAGGCCGCGAAGGTGGCACTTGGAGTTACGAAGTGTTCTGCGAACCCAAGAACGTCGCCGTGTCGATGGGCAGTCACCACATTCCACACTGGGGAGTTTGACCATGGGACAACTCGCGCTCGCCGCCAAAATCACCCACGTGCCCAGCATGTACCTGAGCGAGATTCCAGGTCCGCGCTTTGGCACGCGCCAGAGCGCCATCGACGGCCACAAGGAAATCAGCCGTCGCTGCCGCGAACTCGGCGTGGACACGCTGGTGGTGTTTGACACGCACTGGTTGGTCAATGCCAACTACCACATCAACTGCGCGCCGCACTTCAAGGGCAACTACACCAGCAACGAGTTGCCGCACTTCATCAACCACATGGCGTTTGAGGCGCCCGGCAACCCCGAGCTGGGGCATCTGCTGGCGAAGGTGGCGAACGAGCACGGTGTAGAAACACTGGCGCATGACAACACCACACTCGACCCCGAGTACGGCACGCTCGTGCCCCTGCGCTACATGAACGAAGACCAGCACTTCAAAGTGGTGTCGGTCTCGGCGCTGTGCATGGTGCATTACTTGAACGACAGCGCCCGTTTGGGTTGGGCCATGCGCGAAGCGGTGGAAAAACACTACGACGGCAAAGTGGCATTTTTGGCCAGTGGCTCACTCAGCCACCGCTTTGCACAAAACGGTCAAGCGCCTGAGTTCGCGCACAAGATTTGGAGCCCCTTCTTGGAGCAGCTCGACAAACAAGTGCTGCACATGTGGCACAACCGCGAGTGGCAATCGTTTTGCGAAATGCTGCCCGAGTACGCCAGCAAAGGCCACGGTGAAGGCTTCATGCACGACACGGCCATGTTGATGGGCGCGTTGGGCTGGACTGGCTATGACGGCGGCGTGGACATCGTGACGCCGTACTTTGGTGCGAGTGGCACAGGTCAACTCAATGCGATTTTTGAGGTGACACCACAAGACGGCACCCACGTGCCCAAAGCCGTGGCCAGCAGTGCCGATGGCTACACCGCCATCAGCACACGTTTGTGAAATTTGTGAGCACACCATGCCCCATCTTGTGATTCTTTACACCGGCCAACTCGACGCCGAAGTCAACATGACCACCTTGTGCCGCCAAATGGCCGATGCCATGCTGACGGTGAAAGACGAAACCGACAAGCAAGTGTTCCCCACCGGCGGCACGCGTGTGTTGGCTTACCCTGCGCCGCACTACGCGGTGGCCGATGGCGGTGCCGCAGGCCAAGCGGCTGCGCAGTTTGATGCCAACCCCCACGGCGGCTCGGGCGACTACGCCTTTGTGTACCTCAATGTGCGCATGGGCAAAGGCCGCACCGAAGCCACGCAGCAACGCGCGGGGCAAGCCTTGGTGGAGGTGGCCAAGGCTTTCTTTGCGCCCCTCATGGCCAAACGCCACATCGGCATCACCTTGCAGATTGATGTCGGTCCCGAAGTGTTTGATGCCAAGCACAGCAACATCCATCCTCTCTTTCAAAAAATCTGAGTCATGTCTGTATTCACCGAAGCCCAAATCCAAGCACTGGCGCAAGAGCTGCATCAGTCTGAAAAATCACGTGTGCAAATTGAGCACTTCTCCAAGCGCTTTCCAGGCATGACCATCGAAGATGGCTACCGCATCAACCGCGCGTGGATGCAGTTGCAATACGCCGAAGGCCATCAAGTCATTGGTCACAAAATTGGGTTGACCAGCCGCGCCATGCAGCAAGCCAGCCAGATTGACGAGCCCGACTACGGCACCTTGCTCGACTACATGCGTTACGAATGCACGCCGGGTCAAGTGCTGGATATTCCGATGCACAACTTCATCGCGCCCCGTGTGGAAGTGGAGTTGGCGTTCATCTTGAAGAAAGATTTGCGGGGCCCCAACGTGACCATCGAACAAGTGTTGGATGCCACCGAGTACGTGACACCTGCGATTGAAATCATCGACTCACGCATCGAGCAGTTTGACCGTCACACCAAAGTGATGCGCAAAGTGTTTGACACCATCAGCGACAACGCGGCCAACGCGGGCATCGTGTTGGGTGCCAAGCGCGTGGACCCACACACCACCAACTTGCCTTGGTGCGGTGCGATTTTGCGTTTGAACACCGTGGTGGAAGAAACCGGTTTGGCCGCAGGCGTGCAAGGCCACCCCGCGGTGGGCATTGCTTGGTTGGCTAACAAGTTGGCCCCGTGGGACGAGTATTTGAAAGCAGGCGAAATCGTGTTGGCCGGTTCCTTCACCAAGCCTGTGCCAGCCAAAGCGGGCGATGTGTTCGATGCCGATTACGGCGACTTGGGCCAACTGCAATTCCGTTTTGTGTAAGGCGATACACCATGCAAATCACGAAAAATAAATTCCGCGATGCGCTCAAAGCAGGGCAGAGCCAAATCGGTTTGTGGGTCGGCCTGGCCGATGCCAATGTGGCCGAAGCCTTGGCCGGTTGCGGCTTCGATTGGTTGCTGCTCGATGGCGAGCACGCACCCAACGATGTGCGCACCGTGCTCGATCAACTGCGTGCGGTGGCGCCTTATCCGGTGCACCCCATCGTGCGCCCAGTGCAGGGCGAGGTGGCGTTGATCAAACAGTATTTGGATGTCGGCGCACAAACCTTGTTGGTGCCCATGATTGACACACCCGAACAAGCCGCTCTGATGGTCAAAGCCATGCGCTACCCACCGCACGGCATTCGTGGCGTGGGGGCTGCGTTGGCGCGTGCCTCGCGTTGGAACCAAGTGACGGATTACTTGAAGCAAGCCGACGACGAAATGTGTTTGTTGGTGCAAGCCGAAACCACCTTGGCTGTGCAAAACCTGAAGGCCATTGCCTCGGTCGACGGTGTGGATGGTGTGTTCTTTGGCCCTGCTGATTTGTCCGCATCAATGGGCTATCGCGGGCAACCCGCACATCCCGAAGTGGTGAAGACGATTTTGGAAGGCATTGCCACCGTACGCGCCGCAGGCAAGGCTGCGGGCATTTTGATGGCCGACCAAAAGATGGCGCAGATGTACCTCGAAGCCGGTGCGCAATTTGTGGCCGTGGGTGTGGACACCACCTTGCTCGTTCGCACCGCCACCGAGTTGGCTGCCGCCTTCAAAGGCCCACGCGCAGCCGTGGCCGACAACTCGCCCAAAGTTTATTGAAACGAATTTTCAAACCATGCGTACGCTCACCCTCAAAGACACAAGCTTGCTCAAATCACAGTGCTACATCAATGGCGCGTGGGTCGATGCGGCTGATGGCAGCACGATTGCTGTCTTGAACCCGGCCACTGGCTCGCACATCGGGTCTGTGCCCAATGCGGGCAAAGACTTGACCCAACAAGCCATCGACGGTGCTGCTCAAGCGCAAGCCGAATGGAAGGCACGCACCGCCGAAGACCGCGCGCGCATCTTGCGCCGCTGGTACGAGCTGATGTTGACTCACCAAGATGACCTCGCGCTCATCATGACTTACGAGCAAGGCAAGCCCTTGGCCGAAGCCAAAGGTGAGATCACCTACGCCGCGTCTTACATTGAATGGTTTGCCGAAGAAGCCCGTCGCGTGTATGGCGAGATGGTGCCTTCGCCTTGGCACGACAAACGCATCTTGGTCACGCACGAACCCGTGGGTGTGTGTGCGGCCATCACGCCGTGGAACTTTCCGTCGGCCATGATCACGCGCAAAGTCGCGCCGGCGTTGGCCGCAGGTTGCGCCATCATCGTCAAGCCCGCTGAACAAACACCGCTGTCGGCGTTGGCGATGGCCGAGTTAGGCCAACGTGCTGGCATTCCTGCGGGCGTGTTCAGCGTCATCACGGGTGATGCGCGTGCGATTGGTGGTGTGCTCACCGCCAGCCCTGTGGTGCGCAAACTCACGTTCACTGGCTCTACCGAAGTAGGCCGCATTTTGGCCACGCAATGCGCGCCCACGCTCAAGAAGATGTCGTTGGAGTTGGGCGGCAACGCTCCCTTCATCGTGTTTGACGATGCCGATTTGGACGAAGCCGTGCAAGGCGCTTTGGCTTCGAAATACCGCAACACCGGTCAAACCTGTGTGTGCGCCAACCGCTTGCTGGTGCAAGCCGGTGTGTACGACGCCTTCGCCGCCAAGCTGGCCGCTGCTGTGACCGCGCTGAAGGTCAGCCACGGTTTGGAAGAGGGCGCAGCTCAAGGCCCGTTGATCGACACCGATGCCCTCGCCAAGGTCGAAGACTTGGTGGGCGACGCCGTGAAGCACGGCGCACGCGTGTTGGCCGGTGGCAAACGCCACACCTTGGGCGGCACGTTTTACGAGCCGACCATCTTGGGCGATGTGACCCCAGCCATGCGCATTGCCAGCGAAGAAGTGTTTGGCCCCGTGGCACCGCTCTTCAAGTTTGAAACCGAAGCCGAAGCCATTGCCTTGGCTAACAACACCGAGTTCGGTTTGGCGGCTTACTTCTATGCCAACGACATGTCGCGTGTGTGGCGTGTGGCCGAGGCCATTCAAGCGGGCATGGTGGGCGTGAACACCGGCATCATCTCAACCGCGGTGGCGCCGTTTGGTGGCGTCAAACAGTCGGGCATGGGGCGCGAAGGTTCGCACCAGGGCATTGAAGACTACATGGACACCAAATACATCTGCATGGGCGGTATCAACGCATGAACCATTTTGAAACAACCTACCCACGCCCCGAACGGTTCAGCGAAACCGAATGGGCAGCCCGCGTGCAGTTGGCCGCGGCTTATCGCATTGCCGATCATTTGGGTTGGACCGAGTTGATCTACAACCACATCTCCTTGCGTGTGCCGGGCGAAGAAGGGCATTTCCTCATCAACCCGTTTGGCTTGCACTACTCAGAAGTGTGTGCCTCCAATTTGGTGAAGGTGGATGTGCGCGGCAACATCATTGGCCATTCGGATTGGCCGATCAACCCAGCAGGCTTCACGTTTCATGGCGCGATCCACGAGCGCATGCCCGAGGCGCATTGCGTGATGCATGTGCACACCACGGCCACGCAAGCGGTGTGTTGTTTGAAAGACGGCTTGTCCTTCACCAATTTTTACGCCGCGCAGCTGTACGGAAAAATTGCGTACCACGATTTTGAAGGCATCACCGTGCACCTCGACGAAGGCGAGCGCATTTTGGACAGCTCACAAGGCATGCCGGTGCTCTTGCTGCGCAGCCACGGCCCAGTGACGATTGGTTTTAATTTGGCCAATGCGTTTTCTTTGATGTGGTTGGTCAACCGCGCGTGTGAGGTGCAGTTGGCTGCGCAATCGATGGGGCAGACCTTGCCCATTCCCGTGCCCGTGCTTGAAAACTGTGTGCGCGATTCTTTGAACTTTGATCCTAAATTTGGTGGCGGGCAGGATGCGTTTGATGCGCTTCAGCGCATCGTGGATCGCATCGACCCGAGTTACCGTGGATAAGGAGTGTTTTGCATAACTCGCAAAGAGATATGCAAAATATGGATACCTGATAGATCGTAAAGGCATAGATCTATTGTCTGACCCTAGCCAAAATAGGGACCGAAAATAAAAAACAAATGAGGAGTACGTATGAGTGAAACAAAAACGCCAAGCTCTGGCGTAGATCGTGTGTTGGAGCTTTTGTGCGATGCCAGCGCCACCATCGGTGGATTGGTGTTGGTCGCCATCGCATCTGTCACGGTCGTGAGCGTGATCGGGCGAGCTTTCTTCTCGCACCCCATCTTGGGTGACGTGGAGTTGGTGCAGCTGGGCTGTGCGGTGGTGGTGGCGTCGTTCTTGCCCTACACACAGTTTCGCAATGCCAACATCATTGTGGATTTCTTCACCACCAACGCCTCGCAAGAGACGCAAACCAAGCTGGACGGTTTTGGCACTTTGCTCTACACCTTGGTGATGGGCTTGGTCGCATGGCGCGTGGCGGTGGGGGGCATTGACATCAAGGCCAACCAAGAAACCTCCATGCTGATGGCTTTGCCTTTGTGGATTCCCTACATGTTGATGGTGCCTGGCTTGGTGCTGTGCACGGTCATTGGGTTGGTTCAAACCCTGGAACACTTTGGTCTGATTTCGAAGGAAAACGTATGAGCACGATGAGTATTGGCTTGTCCATGTTTGGCGCCATGTTGGTGCTGATGGCCGTTCGCGTGCCAATTGCAATTTCTATGTTTGTGCCAGGCGCGTTGGGCTATATGGCCTTGGCGGGTTGGTTGCCTTTGTTGTCGCACCTCAAAGGCGCGGTGTACAGCCGCGTGTCGATTTACGACTTGTCAGTCATTCCGTTGTTCATGCTGATGGGCGCGTTTGCTGTGCACGGTGGTTTGTCCAAAGCCTTGTTTGACTTTGCCAACGCGTTGCTCGGTCGCTTCAAAGGCGGCATGGCCATGGCTGGTGTGTTGGCGTGTGCAGCCTTCGGTTCGATCTCGGGTTCGACTGTGGCGACCACCGCCACGATTGCCCAAGTGGCTTACCCCGAGATGCGCCGCATCAACTACTCAGGGCGTTTGGCCACCGCGGCTTTGGCCACGGGTGGCACGATGGGTGTGTTGTTGCCACCGTCCGTCACGTTGATGGTCTACGCCATCTTGACCGAGCAGAACATCACCAAGATGTTCTTGGCCGCTTACATCCCAGCGTTGCTGGCAGCTGTGGGCTATTTGATCGCGATTGCCGTGATCGTGCGCATTCACCCCGACCAAGCGCCTCAAGCCAAAGCGGCTTCGGCTAACGAAGTCATGGCCAGTGCCATGAACGTGTGGCCGATTGCGGCCATCTTCTTGGTGGTGTTCGGTGGCATTTACGGCGGCGTGTTCACCGCCACCGAAGGCGCGGCCATTGGTAACGTGTTGACCTTTGCCATCACCTTGCTGCGTCGCGAAATGACGTTTGACAAGTTGGTGGCTTCCATTCGCACCACCGCGCAAACCAGCGGCATGATCTTCTTGATCTTCATTGGTGCGGACATGATCAACGCTTCGTTGGCCTTGTCTCAGTTGCCTGCGCAGTTGGCCGACATGGTGGGTCATTTGCAGATTTCCCCCTTGGTGGTGATGGCCGGCATCATGATTTTCTACATCATCCTCGGCTGTGTGATGGATGAAATGTCCATGATCTTGTTGACCGTGCCCACCTTGTTCCCCGTGATCTTGGGCATGGACTTCTTCGGGTTAAACCCTTCAGACAAATCCTTGTGGTTTGGTATCCTGATCCTCACGGTGTGTGAGATCGGCATGATCTTCCCGCCAGTGGGTTTGAACGTGTACATCATGAATGGCTTGGCCAAAGATGTGCCGATGGTGGAGACCTACAAAGGCGTGGTACCGTTCCTCATCACAGACGGCATTCGTTTGGCCTTGTTGATTGCATTCCCTGTGATTTCGCTGTGGCTCGTCCACGCGTTGACTTAAAGTTTTTTAAACCGGAGACAAAAATGAAAACTCGTTTTCTGAAAATTGCCGCCGCCGCAGCGTTCACCGCTGCCGCTGTGAGCCCTGCGGCGATGGCTCAAGACGTGACACTCAAAGTGCACCACTTCTTGCCCGCTTCATCGTTTGCGCAAACCTTGTTCATTCAGCCTTGGTGTGACCGCATCGCCAAAGAGTCGAACAACAAGATGAAGTGCCAAATTTATCCATCCATGCAATTGGGTGGTTCGCCCCCCCAGTTGTTCGAACAAGCGCGTGATGGCGTGGCTGACGTGGTGTGGACCTTGCCTGGCTACACCGCTGGTCGTTTCCCTTCGGTGGAAGTGTTTGAAATGCCCTTCATGATGCAAAGCCCAGAAGCCACCAGCAAGGCCGTCTGGGACTACGTGGAGCAATACGCCAAGCCTGAATTCAAAGACGTGAAAGCCTTGGCTTTCCACGTGCACGGTGACGGTGTGTTCCACATGGTCAACAAGCCCATCCGCACCGCGGCTGACTTGAAGGGCGTGAAGTTGCGCGCACCGACACGTGCGACCAACAAGTTCATCGCCATGTTGGGCGCAACCCCCGTGAGCATGCCAGTGCCACAAGTGGGTGACGCATTGTCCAAGGGCGTGATCGACGGCGCCGTGGTGCCTTACGAAGTGGTGCCTGCGGTGAAGATTCAAGAGTTGGTCAAGTACCACTCAGAGACCGACCCAGCTGAACCCGCTTTCTACACGTCTGTGTTCATCTTCGCGATGAACCAAGCCAAGTACGACTCGTTGTCGCCAGAGCTGAAGAAAGTGATTGACCGCAACAGCGGCCAAGCGCTCTCTGGCATGGCAGGCAAGGCGTTCTTGCAAGCTGACGCTGAAGGCAAAAAGCTCATCAACAAATCCGCTGTCAACGTGATTCCAAAAGCCGAATTGGAAAACTGGAAAAAGTTGTCTCAACCTTTGTTTGATGCTTGGGTGTCTGACATGAACAGCAAAGGCCACAACGGCAAGCAAATGCTTGACGGTGCTAAAGCTTTGATTGCTAAGCACGCAGACGGCAAATAAAAGCCTTTCCTGCAAAATCAAAAAGGGACCGTGAGGTCCCTTTTTTTATGGATCCAAAGAGTTACTTGGCTTGATACTTGCTCATGTTTAGATGTACGCAGCAGCATCTATGACAAGCCATTCAACAAAAAACCAATCTATTGCGCGTGGACTGCGAATCGTCGTGGTTGCACCCGACTTAGACGTTGAAGATCCAGACGACGAACACGCGCGGTCTCAAGCTGCGCGCTCTCGGGCATTACGCATTGGCTTGCTGGAGAGTGGCTTCAACCTGATTGCCACCTTGCCAGCCGATGTGTTTTTGGCCGACCGCATTGATCAACTGCAACCTGATTTGATCATTGTCGATGCCGAGTCAGAGGCGCGAGATGCCTTGGAGCATGTCGTCTTTGCCACGCGCGACGAGCGTCGTCCAATCGTGCTATTCACCGATGACGACGACACCACGCATGTGCGCGACGCGGTGGCTGTCGGTGTGTCGGCCTACATCGTGGATGGGCTATCGAGCACTCGCATTCGCCCCATCTTGGAAGTTGCCATGGCTCGTTTTGAATATGAAGAGCAATTGCGCGATGAGCGTGACGATGCACGCCATGCCTTGCAAGAGCGATCGCTGGTCGACCGCGCCAAAGCCATGCTGATGGAGCGTCAAGGTCTGAGCGAGAAAGATGCTTTTACCAAGTTGCGTAAGGTCGCCATGGACAAAGGGTTGAAGATGGGCGAGGTTGCTCAACGCATCTTGGACATGGCAGACCTGCTGTCCTAGTTTGGTGCGTCGATCTGGTGCGCGTCTATGCAAACGCCCCGCCATGGGGCGTTTTTGCATGCGGGAGAACCCTGAATAGCTGGCACAGCTATTGCAAACAACACAACAAGAGCCAAAGACGGTTCAAGGACAAAGGCGTCCCCACCCATGCACCCCAAGTGCGTGAGGTGAGGACGCTTTTGTCGTTTCAGCACCAGTTTTTATAGAGGAGTGAAGTCATGACGAAACTTTTGGAGACCCCCATGAGCCGCCGCAATATTTTGCAAGCAGCCACTGCAGGCGCATTAACCATCGCCCCTGCCTTGCGTGCCGCTGTGTATGCCCAAGGTTCTGACAAGCCAGAAAAAGAAGAAGTCAAGATTGGCTTCATCCCGCTCACTGACTGCGCGAGCGTGGTGATGGCCTCGGTGTTGGGCATCGACAAAAAATACGGTGTCAAGATCATTCCCACCAAAGAATCGAGCTGGGCTGGCGTGCGCGACAAGTTGGTCAATGGCGAACTCGACTTTGCCCACGCCTTGTACGGTTTGATTTACGGCGTACACATGGGGACGGCCGGTCCCAAAAAAGACATGGCCGTGTTGATGAATTTGAACCAAAACGGCCAAGCCATCACGCTGTCCAAGAAGCTCGCTGACAAAGGCGCTGTCGATGCAGCCAGCCTCGCCAAGTTGATGGCGAACGACAAACGCGAATACACCTTTGCGCAAACCTTTCCCACCGGTACGCACGCCATGTGGTTGTATTACTGGTTGGCCAGCGTGGGCGTGAATCCGCTGAAGGACGCCAAGGTCATCACCGTGCCGCCCCCCCAAATGGTGGCCAATATGCGTGTGGGCAACATGGATGGCTACTGCGTGGGCGAGCCTTGGGGGCACCGTGCCATTGCCGATGGTATTGGCATTACCGCGGCGACCACGCAAGACATCTGGCGTGACCACCCCGAAAAAGTACTGGGCACCACCGGCGACTTCGTGAAGAAATATCCCAACACCGCACGCGCCGTGACCGCTGCGATTTTGGAAGCAGGCAAGTGGATTGATGCAGGCCTGCAAAACAAAATGAAGATGGCCGAAACCATCGCTGACAAAGCCTATGTGAACACCAGCGTGGACGTGATCAACCAACGCATCTTGGGTCGTTACCAAAACGGTTTGGGCAAAACGTGGGACGACCCCAACCACATGAAGTTTTTCAACGACGGCACGGCCAACTTCCCGTATTTGTCGGACGGCATGTGGTTCCTGACGCAGCACAAACGTTGGGGCCTGCTCAAAGACCACCCTGACTATTTGAAAGTGGCCAAAGAGATCAACCAAATTGAGCTCTTCAAACAAGCCGCTGCCGCCAGCAAAACGCCCGTGCCCAAAGACACGATGCGTACAGCCAAGTTGATGGATGGCGTGGTGTGGGACGGCAAAGACCCCAAGAAATACGCCGACAGCTTCAAGGTTCACGCTTAAAGCTCCGACGAACGCGCTCGAACAAGGACACATCTCATGTATTTGAAAAACCTGTTGTCACGCGTGGTGCCGCCCTTCATGGGCTTGGCACTGCTGGTGGGCATTTGGTCGCTGGTGTCGGTCACCAGCACCAACAACTTTCCCAACCCAACCGACACGTTCTGGCAAGCCGTGGATGTGTTCAGCCACCCGTTCTACAGCAATGGCCCCAATGACCAAGGCGTGGGGTGGAACGTGTGGAGTTCTCTCAAGCGCGTGGCGCTGGGCTTTGGCTTGGCTGCGTTGGTGGGCATTCCTTTGGGCTTTTTGATTGGACGCTTCGACTTTTTATCGCGCATGTTCAACCCGCTCATCAGTTTGTTGCGACCTGTATCGCCTTTGGCTTGGTTGCCCATTGGTTTGTTGGTGTTCAAAGGTGCGAACCCTGCTGCCATTTGGACCATCTTCATTTGCTCCATTTGGCCCATGGTCATCAACACGGCCGTCGGCGTGCAACGGGTGCCACAAGACTACATGAACGTGGCCCGCGTGCTCAACCTCTCCGAATGGAAGATCGTCAGCAAGATTTTGTTCCCTGCGGTGTTGCCGTACATGTTGACCGGCGTGCGCTTGGCTGTTGGCACGGCTTGGTTGGTCATCGTCGCCGCGGAGATGCTGACCGGTGGCGTGGGCATCGGCTTTTGGGTGTGGGACGAGTGGAACAACCTGAACGTCAAAAACATCATCATCGCCATCTTCGTGATTGGCATCGTGGGCTTGGTGTTGGAGTACGCCCTGATCAAACTCGCTACCGCATTCACCTTTGAGGAGGTGCAGTCATGAACGCATCGCTGACCACCAAGTATTTGCAAATTCAGGGCGTTGCCCAAACCTTTCGCACCGCCAAGGGGGATTTTCCCGCCCTGCGCGACATCAAACTGACCGTTGGCAAAGGCGAGTTCGTTGCCCTCATTGGGCACTCGGGCTGCGGCAAGTCCACCTTACTCAACTTGATTGCGGGTTTGACTTCGCCGACGGAAGGCACCTTGATTTGTGCCAACCGCGAAATCGCAGGCCCAGGCCCCGAGCGCGCGGTGGTGTTTCAAAACCACTCGCTGCTGCCTTGGCTCACTTGCTTTGAGAACGTCTACCTAGGCGTGGAACGCGTGTTCGGCCAGAGTGGTCTGGTGAACAGCAAAGCCAATGAAGACAAGGCGCAACTCACCGCACGCACCCATGCAGCCCTCGACATGGTGGGATTGGGGCACGCGGCTCAAAAACGCCCTGGCGAAATTTCGGGGGGTATGAAGCAACGCGTGGGCATTGCCCGTGCGCTGGCCATGGAGCCGCAAGTGTTGTTGATGGACGAGCCCTTTGGCGCCTTGGATGCGCTCACACGCGCTAAGTTGCAAGATGAGCTGCTGGCCATCGTGGCCAACACACAAAGCACCGTGGTCATGGTGACGCACGATGTGGATGAGGCTGTCTTGCTGTCCGACAAGATTGTGATGATGACCAATGGTCCTGCGGCCACGATTGGTGAAGTGCTGCATGTGGACCTGCCTCGGCCCCGTTCACGTGTGACGCTGGCCGACGATCCTGCCTACTTGCATTACCGAAAAGCCGTGATCGACTTTTTGTACACGCGCCAATCGCACGTCGAAAAACACTAAGGAGTTGGACATGACCAACAAACTCAAACTCGTGATGGTGGGTAACGGTATGGCCGGTGTGCGCACCTTGGAAGAGCTCATCAAGCTCACGCCAGATCTCTACGACATCACTGTCTTCGGCTCGGAGCCACACCCCAACTACAACCGCATCTTGTTGTCGCCAGTCTTGGCGGGTGAGCAAACCTTGGATGAAATCATCCTCAACCCGCTTGACTGGTATAGCGAGAACCACATCACGCTGCATACCAGTTGGACGGTGACCGAGGTCGACCGCGTCAAACGTGTGGTGCACGCCACCAACGCAACTGGTGAAGTTAAAAGCGCGCCGTATGACCGTTTGATCTTGGCGACCGGCTCTAACCCTTTCATGCTACCTGTGCCGGGCCGCGAGTTAGAGGGCGTGCTGGCGTACCGCGACATCGCCGACACACAGGCCATGATTGACGCAGCCACGAAATACAAACATGCGGTTGTGATTGGCGGTGGCTTGCTCGGTCTCGAAGCCGCCAACGGTTTGATGAAGCGCGGCATGCGTGTGACCGTGGTGCACGTGGGTGAGTGGTTGATGGAGCGTCAACTCGACAAAGTGGCGGGTGGCTTGCTGCAACGCTCGCTCGAAGAGCGCGGCATGCAATTCCGCATGCAAGCACACACCCAAGAATTGCAAGCCGACAAAAATGGGCGCGTCGCGTCTGTGTTGTTCAAAGACGGCTCACAAGTGCCTGCCGAGTTAGTGGTGATGGCTGTGGGCATTCGCCCCAACACCGCGTTAGCTGAAAAAATGCACCTGCATTGCGAACGCGGCATTGTGGTCAGCGACACATTGCAGACCGTGACCGACCCCCGCATTTATGCCGTCGGCGAATGTGCGGCCCACCGCGGCATTGCCTATGGTTTGGTGGCACCGTTGTTTGAACAAGGCAAAGTGCTGGCCAACCATTTGGCCGAGTTCGGCATTGGTCGCTACACCGGCTCGCTCACCTCGACCAAGCTCAAAGTCACCGGCATTGATTTATTCAGCGCGGGTGACTTCATGGGAAGCGACGATGGCAACGCGGAAGAGATTGTGTTGAGCGACCCGCACGAGGGCGTCTACAAAAAACTTGTCATCCGCAACGACCAATTGGTCGGCGCGTGTTTGTATGGTGACACTGTGGACGGCAGTTGGTACTTCAAGCTCTTGCGCGAAGGCCGTAGTGTGTCGGACATTCGCGAAAAGTTGATGTTTGGTGAATCCAATATTGGCGATGTAGGCCATGAAGGCCACAGCAAAGCCGCCAGCATGCCTGATGATGCCGAGGTCTGCGGTTGCAACGGCGTGAAAAAAGGCGCCATCTGCAAAGCCATCAAAGACAAAGGCTTGTTCACTTTGGATGAAGTGCGCAAGCACACCAAGGCCAGCGCATCGTGCGGCTCTTGCACGGGTTTGGTTGAACAGATTTTGATGTTCACTGCCGGTGGCGATTATTCGGCCACACCCAAAAAGAAAGCCCTCTGCGGCTGCACCGACCACAGCCACCAAGAGGTGCGTGACGCGATTCGCGACCACAAGTTGTTGACCAACGACGCAGTGTTCCAGTTTTTGGAGTGGAAGAGCCCTACAGGGTGCGCCACCTGCCGTCCCGCCATCAACTACTACCGCATGAGCAGCTGGCCCAAAGAAGCGTTGGACGATCCGCAAAGCCGACTTATCAATGAGCGAAGCCACGCCAACATCCAAAAAGACGGCACCTACAGCGTGATTCCGCGCATGTGGGGTGGTGAAACCACCGCCGACGAATTGCGCCGCATTGCCGACGTGGTGGACAAGTACAACATCCCCACCGTCAAAGTCACGGGCGGTCAACGCATTGACTTGCTCGGCGTGAAGAAAGAAGACCTCGTCAATGTGTGGAAAGACATAGGCATGCCTTGCGGCCACGCCTACGCCAAAGCCTTGCGCACCGTCAAAACCTGCGTGGGCAGCGAGTGGTGCCGCATGGGCACGCAAGACAGCACGCAAATGGGCAAAGATCTTGAGAAAGCCATGTGGCGCATGTATGCCCCACACAAGGTGAAGTTCGCCGTGTCGGGCTGCCCACGCAACTGCGCTGAGGCAGGCATCAAAGACGTAGGCATCATCGGCGTGGACAGCGGCTGGGAGATGTACATCGCGGGCAATGGCGGTATCAAAACCGAAGTGGCCGAGTTCTTTGTGAAGGTTAAAACCTCAGAAGAAGTGATGGAGTACACCGGTGCCTTCATGCAGCTCTACCGTGAAGAAGGTTGGTACTTAGAGCGCACCGTGCATTACGTGAACCGCGTGGGCATGGACTACGTGAAGAAAAAAATCTTGGATGACGAAGCAGGCCGCAAAGCCTTGTGGGCACGTTTGCAATTTGCACTCGACGGTGAACCCGACCCATGGTTTGAGTTCGACAAAGCCCAAGTCGACACGCGCCAGTTTGAAGCCCTCACCGTTTAAGGACACACACCATGACCGAATGGAAAGTCATTTGCAAAGTAGACGACATCCCCGTGTTGGGCGCACGCCGCGTGCAGCGCGCCAAGGGCGTTGAAGTCGCGGTGTTTCGCAACGCCGAAGACAAAGTATTTGCCTTGCTCGACCAGTGTCCACACAAACGTGGCCCCCTGAGCCAAGGCTTGGTGTTTGGTGAAACCGTGGTGTGCCCGCTGCACAACTGGCACATTGGTTTGGTTGACGGCTGCGCTCATGCCCCCGATGAAGGCTGCACCACCCGCTTTGCGGTGCGTGTGGAAAACGGCGACGTGGCTTTGGATGTGAACGAGCTCAACACGCTCGCTATTGACGCTTAACGTAGACAAACCTATGAAAGAAACGCGTTCAACCTGCCCCTACTGCGGTGTGGGCTGCGGTGTCATCATTTCATCGAACGCGGGTCACATCACAGGCGTGCGCGGCGACCCTGCGCATCCGGCCAACTTTGGGCGTTTGTGTAGCAAAGGCGCTTCACTGCACCTCACCGCCAGCCCTGCGATGGCTGCGCAAACACGTTTGCTGCAACCCATGCGCCGTTTGGTGCGTGGCGGCAGCGTGCAGCCGGTGACGTGGGACAACGCCATGCAAGTGGCCAGCCACACGCTAGCCAGCATCGTGCGCGCGCATGGCGCAGAGGCCATTGGTTTTTATGTGTCGGGTCAGTTGTTGACCGAAGACTATTACGTGTTTAACAAGTTGGTCAAAGGCTTGCTAGGCACCAACAACATTGACACCAATTCCCGCTTGTGCATGAGCAGCGCCGTGGCGGGTTACAAGCTCACGCTGGGTGCTGACGCGCCGCCTGCTTGTTACGACGATGTGATGCAAGCGGATTGTTTGTTCATCGCGGGCAGCAATGCGGCGTATGCGCACCCCATTTTGTTCAGACGCATCGAAGATGCACGCGCGCAAAACCCCCATCTCAAAATCATCGTGGCCGACCCGCGCCGCACCGACACGGCCAGCAGCGCAGACCTGCATTTGCCTTTACAACCCGGCACAGATGTGGCGCTGTTTCATGGCATGTTGCACATCATGCTGGCCGAGGGGTGGGTAGATGAGGCCTACATCGCAGCACACACCGAAGGCTTTGAAGCGCTACAAACTTTGGTGGCTGACTACACGCCTTCCTATGTACACGCCGTGTGCGGCATCACGCCCGAACAACTGCGCCAAGCCGCGCGTTGGTTTGCTACGTCAAAGGCAACGTTGAGTTTGTATTGCCAAGGCTTGAACCAATCGAGCAGTGGCACAGCCAAAAATGCGTCACTCATCAACCTGCATTTGGCAACCGCACACATTGGCAAACCCGGCGCAGGTCCGTTTTCGCTCACGGGTCAACCCAACGCCATGGGCGGGCGTGAGGTGGGTGGCTTAGCCAACCTCATCAGCGCGCACCGCGACATGAGCAAGCCCGAACACCGTGCCGAAGTGGCTGCCTTGTGGGGGATTGACGATGTCCCATCCAAGCCCGGAAAAACCGCAGTGGAAATGTTTGAAGCCGCCGCCGATGGCGAAATCAAAGCGCTGTGGATTGCGTGCACCAACCCCGCGCAATCCATGCCCAACCAAACCACCGTGCGCCGCGCACTTGAGCGTGCGGAGTTTGTGGTGGTGCAAGAAGCCTTCGCCACTGCCGAGACTTGCGACTTCGCCGACTTGCTGTTGCCCGCCACCACATGGAGCGAAAAAGAAGGCACGGTCACCAACAGTGAGCGTCGCATCACGCGCGTGCATGCCGCTGTGCCAGCCCCAGGGCATGCACGACACGATTGGCAGATCGTGGTGGACTTGGCCACACGTTTGGCACAGGAGCCAGGCGTGGCGCAACACAAAGATGGCCTGTACATGGCCTATACCTCGCCCGAAGAAATCTGGGAAGAACACCGCGAATCCACCCGTGGTCGTGACCTCGACATCACAGGCCTGAGCTACGCGCATTTGGATCAAACGCCCGAGCAATGGCCCATGCGAGAAGGTGCCACACACGGTCAAGCGCGCTTGTATGAAGACGGCCTATTTGCGACCGCCAATGGCCATGCCAAATTTGCAGCCATGCCTTATGTGCCCACCGCGGAAGTGCGTGAATCGCGCTTCCCGTTCTCGCTCAACACGGGCCGCTTGCGCGATCAGTGGCACGGCATGACGCGCACAGGCTTGGTGGGCAAACTATTTGGCCACGTGCCAGAACCCGTGGTGCAACTGCGCCCAGACGACATGGCAAGGCTTGGCGTGGATGAAGGCGCTTTGGTGCACGTCACCAGCAAACGTGGCTCCATCGTATTGCCCGCCCAAGCCAGTGCCGACCTGGGGGCCAACCAAGCGTTCATCGCCATGCATTGGGGGGCGGCTTTTTTGAGCGGACGTGACCACCAAAATAAACCGCTCGCAGGTGTGAACGCCATCACGACCTCGGCATATTGCCCCACCTCGAAGCAGCCCGAGCTCAAGCACGCGGCGGTCAAAGTCCTCAAAGCTGAATTGCCTTGGACCTTGCTCGCGGTCGCATGGTTGCCCGAGCACAACGCGCAGGCCATTTTCCAAAGCCTGCGCGCGCGCATGGTGCAGTTTGAATTTGCCAGCTGTGTGCCATTTGGCGACAGCCCTGCAGAAGGCCCAGCCCGTCAAGGCGTGCTGATGCGTGGGGCTTGCAGCGAAGCACCTGATATGGCGCTGCTGCACGACATCGAACAACTCTTGAGCCTGAACGGCAGTAACAGTTTGCGCTATGTCGATGCTAAACGCAGCCAACTCCGCAGCATGCGCTTGCAACACAACGAAGCCAACCTAAGCAAAGAGACACAGCTCAACGCCTTCCTCATCGCAGGCGACACATCGGCCGAGACATGGCTCAAAGTGCTGTTGCAAACCCAAGCATCGACTCAAGCATACGGTCGCCGTTTGTTGATGACAGGTAGCAAACCACCTGTGGCCTTGGCGGATACAGGCACCACTGTATGCAGCTGCGTGGGTGTGAAAGATGTGGCCATTCACAAGCATCTACAAATTTACAAAGGCGACAGTGCGCAGCGTTTGGCCTCACTGCAAGGCACACTCAAGTGCGGCACCCAATGCGGCTCGTGCGTGCCTGAGCTGCGTCGCATGATTCAACTGACAGAGAGCACGACATGACACAACAACAGACGCATCAACCACCGCATGTCACGCTTGTCGGCGCAGGTCCAGGTGATCCTGAGTTGCTCACGATCAAAGCCGTCAAAGCCATTGCTGTAGCAACGGTGTTGCTCGTCGACGATTTGGTGAGTGACGCCATCGTGGAAGCCTATGCCTCGCCCTCTGCACGCATCATCCATGTGGGCAAACGCGGCGGCTGCCAATCGACGCCTCAAGCGTTCATTGAAAAGCTCATGCTGCAACAAGCGTTGGCAGGCGAGAACGTGGTGCGTCTCAAAGGCGGCGACCCATTTATTTTTGGACGCGGTGGCGAAGAGGTCGAACACTTACGCGCGCAAGGGGTGGACGTCACCGTCATCAATGGCATCACCGCAGGTTTAGCGGGTGTCACTTCGCTGGGGGTGCCACTGACACATCGGGCACACGCGCATGGTGTGTTGTTTATCACGGGACATGCCAAACAAGACGCAACCGATGCCGTCGACTGGTCGGCTTTGTCGCACACGGCCGCGCAAGCCAAACTTACCTTGGTGATTTACATGGGTATGAGCGGTGCCGCCCAATTACAAGTCTCGTTGCTACATGGGCTAGACCCGCTCACACCCGTGGCCGTGATTCAACACGTGAGCCTGCCCATGCAACGAAATGTGGTGTGCACGCTCGGCGAACTACATAGCACGGTGGTGCGCGACCAAATGGCCAGTCCTTCCGTCATTGTGGTGGGCGATGTATTGCAAGGTTTGCTGCACATCGAACTAAACAACCAGCGCTTCGTCGCTGCGGCCTAAATCATTTCAACCCAACCAGGAGTTCGTATGAACCGTCTCGACGTGACCGAAAAAATCATCAGTGCCAAAGTATCCAAAGGCATCAAGTGGGAAGATGTGGCCCAAAAAGTAGGACTCTCCAAAGAGTGGACCACTGCTGCCTGCTTAGGGCAGATGACCTTGGATGCCAAGCAAGCGAAGATCGTAGGCAAGATTTTTGGTTTAGATGCAGAAGAACAAAAGTGGTTGCAAGTGGTGCCCTACAAAGGCTCCTTGCCAACCCCTGTGCCCACCGATCCTTTGATTTATCGCTGGTACGAAATCGTCAGCGTGTACGGCACCACGATCAAAGAGTTAATCCACGAAGAGTTTGGCGACGGCATCATGAGCGCCATTGACTTCTCCATGGACATCGTGCGTCAACCTGACCCCAAGGGCGACCGCGTCAACGTCGTTTTATCGGGCAAGTTTTTACCTTACAAACAATACTGAAGCACAGAATGCCCTGCTGACTCATTGAAATTGGCAGGGCGTTTCGAATGGGTCAGCAACGATTGCAATGAAACAATCAAGTTACAAGTGCACATCTTGTCAGTTCATTTACAAAGAGCAGCAACTGATTTGCCCTATATGTGAGAGGGATGCATGTTTGCAACCCATCGACGATGCATTCGGGTGGAAGGCCATCGTTGCAGATGTTCTATTGGTCATCGCTTTTAGCGCTGCCGCAATCGTTTATCTTTTTTGATCAGCGGGATATTTGTGAACTTTAAAAATTCTTCTCCTAGTCAAGCTGTTGACTTGGCTTTAGAAGCAATTGCAAATAGAAAAAACCATTCAGCCAAACGTCTTGTAGGCCCAGGGCCAACGCAATCTCAAATCAATAGAATTTTTGAGGCGGCAGCATCAGCGCCCGATCATGGGGGTGAGACGCCTTGGCGATTTGTACTCATTCACGAAGATAAACGGCACCTTCTCGGTGAGGCCTTTGCGAATGCTTTGCATCAGCGTGACAACAACGCGTTAGCCGAAGATCTAGAAAAAGCCAAAGAAAAGGCATTTAATTCACCGCTTCTTGCATTGGCGATCTGCAAGCAAGATAAGGGCTCAGGATGGATCACAAATTCCGAGCGACTGATCTCGCTGGGATGTGCCATTCAGAATATTTTGATCAGTGCAACAGCACTGGGATTTGGCTCTGGCCTGACCAGCGGTAAAGCCATGACCTCATCATTTGTTCGAGATCTTTTTAGGCTCAACGAAAACGAAGCGTGCATCTGTTTTATCAACATCGGCACTGTTTCCAGTGCTTCCAAAGTCACAAGAATTCGTCCATCAATTGGAAGTTTTATTAGCTCTCTATAAGTTTTTCTTGAAGGGGCGTTGTCAAGCGTTGACCGCTTGAGTCCGCGCTGCATTGCAGCCCTACGACCAAGCCCGAAGCCACACCACCAAACAAATCACCTTCCACCAACGTCACACCTGCAAACTCAGTTTGCAAGGCTTGCTGAAACGTGCGCAGCGCCGATGAACCACCGGTGAGGTAAATCGCATCGGGTTTGCCGTTGGGCAACTCGGCACGTTGCACGCACTCGCGTGCACAGGCCACTGTATTGGCTAGCAACTGCGCCAAGTGGGTGTGGAGGTCGGCGGGGCTGAGCGAGGCCGCCAAGCCGCTTTCAACATACGACAAATCGATGCGACTTTCAGCATTGGTTTGTGAGCAACGAATCTTGGCCTGCTCCACATCGTGGGCCATGTGGTGGCCGTAGCGTTCGGTCAACACGCGCATCAAGCGGTCATGCAAGCGCACATCGCTGTAGTTGACTTGCAGGGCTTTGGCTTGCGCCATGGCTTTGGGCTGGTATTGCCAGTTGATCAAGTGCCAAGTGGCCAAATCAAAAAACACGCGGTTGGGCACTTCGCGGTGGTCCGGGCCTAGGTGGCCGTAGCCCAACAAGGGCATGAGTTGGCCGAGGCTGAGTTTTTGGTCGAAGTCGGTGCCGCCAATGTGCACGCCGGCGGTGGCCAGTACATCATCGGCTCGGTTGGGTTGGTGCATGCGCTCTGGCCCCAAGCGCACCACGGTGAAGTCGGATGTGCCGCCGCCAATGTCGGCCACGAGTACCGTGGTTTCGCGCGTGAGGCGCTGCTCGTAGTCCAGCGCCGCGGCGATGGGTTCGAGTTGAAACGCAATGTCTGTGAAGCCCACGCGTTCGGCGGCTTGGCGCAAGGCGTCTTCGGCTTGTGCGTCGCGGGCTGCATCGTCATCCACAAAATGCACGGGGCGGCCCATCACCACGCGGGTGGGGGCTTGGCCCAAATGACGTGTGGCGCGTTCGCGTAACTCGGCCAAGTAGGTGGTGATGATGTCGGAGAAGTTCACCAACTGGTTGTTGATGACGGTGGTCTCCATCAGCAGCGGGCTACCCAGCAGGCTTTTGAGCGAGCGCATCAAGCGGCCCTCGGTACCTTCTAGGTAATGCGTGATGGCATCGCGGCCAAAGTGTGTGCTGTGTTCTTCGGCGTTGTAAAACACCGCTGTGGGCATGGCCAGCGCATCGCCTTCTAGCGGGATGAGTTGCGCTTTGCCTTGCGGCGAAGCCCAAGCCATGGCCGAGTTCGATGTGCCAAAGTCAATGCCCAAAATGCCCACGTTAGCTCACCAACCCCACATAGACGTTTTGCACATCGTCGTTGTCGTCAATCGCAGACAGAAAGGCTTCGACTTCTTCCAAGGCTTCTGGGCTTAAGTTGGCAGGGTCCACGGGGTTCTTGGGCTTGTAGCCGAGTTTGGCCGACAACACATTGAAACCATGCGCGGGCAGGGCGCGGCTGACCAAGTCGAGGTCAGTCGGTTCGGTGATGAAGACCGAAGTGCCTTCGTCGCCCGCTTCAAAGTCTTGCGCACCGGCTTCGATGGCCGCCACTTCGGCATCAGCATCGGGCGATGTGGGTTCGGCTTCAATCAAGCCAATGTGGTCAAAGTCCCAAGACACCGAGCCCGACGTGCCGAGCTGGCCTTTGCGAAACAGCACGCGCATTTCGGGTGCGGTGCGGTTGACGTTGTCGGTCAAGCATTCGACCATCACAGCCACTTGATGCGGGGCGTAGCCTTCGTAAATTACGCGTTCAAACTGCACCGATTCACCGGTGAGGCCAGCTCCTTTTTTGATGGCGCGGTCCAGTGTGTCTTTGGGCATGGAGACCTTGCGGGCTTGTTCCATCACCATGCGCAGGCGCGCATTCGCTGCGGGGTCTGCGCCGTTGCGCGCAGCCACCATGATGTCTTTGGCGAGCTTGCCAAACATGCGGCCTTTGGCGTTGGCGGCTAAGTCTTTGCCTTTGGCTTTCCATTGAGCGCCCATGTGTGTGTTCCTTTGTTTGGTATTGATTGTTTAGGTGTCGGTACTCGCGCTCCAGCGCTCGTTCCATGCGTGTTCAATTTGGCGGCGGTCGCGCTTGGTGGGGCGACCGTGCTCAATGCTGTGTGCGGGTTCAAACGCCAAGCGGTTTTGCTCGGCCAGTTTGGCACGCAGGGCGATGCTCTGCGCCGTTTCTTCGTAGAGCTGTTGTGCCACGGGGGCAGGGCCGCGTGCGGCGCTGATGCCTTTGACTTGAACAGTTTTGGTGATGTTGCCTTGTCGCACGGTGAGGGTGTCGCCCACTTTCACTTCGCGCGCAGGTTTGACGTCTTGTCCGTTGATTTGCACGCGGTGTTTGGTTACCTCATCGCAGGCCAAGCTGCGTGTTTTGTAAAAGCGTGCGGCCCACAGCCACTTGTCGATGCGCAGACTGTCCATCAGTGGTTGAACACGTCCAACACGCGCGTCAAGTCGTGTCCTGTGTAAGTGGGCTTGGGGCCGATGGCTTCAAAGGGCAGCTGTTGGCGATTGACCCACAGCGTGGTGAAACCAAACCAAGTGGCCCCCAACGCATCCCAACCATTGCTGGAGACAAACAAAATGTCTTGCTTCTCAGCGGGAATGGTCTGTTGCACCAAGCCATAGGCTTCGGGCGAAGTTTTGAACAAGCGAATCGGGTCGACCGAAATGACGTGGTCAATCAAGTTCTGCATGCCCGCGCTCGACACCGCAGTGCTGAGCATGTCCATGCTGCCATTCGACAAAATGGCGGTGGTGATGCCGCGCTCTTTCAGGCGATGCAACACGCCTACGTTTTCTGCGAAGGGCGTGAGCTTGGCGTACTGGCCCATCAGGGCGTCGATGTGTTCTGGCTTGGCATCGAGCTTGAATCGATCGAGGGTGTAGAGCAAGGCACTGCGCGTGATGTCCCAAAACGATTGGTAGTGACGGCTGCCTTCTGCACGGTGCGGGTCAGACATCGTGATGAGCCGCGTGTAGTCAATCTGCTTGTCACGCCACAGCACCGAGATGGCTGCGCCTTGGCCCGGGTAGAGCTGCTCGGCCAATGCACCGATGGAATAGACATCGAACAAGGTGCCATAGGCATCGAACACAACGGCTTGGATCGACATGCTCAGTCCTCGTTGGGCAACAAGCAGCAGGTGTCACCACTGGCGGGGCGTTCGAGCTTGATGCGGTGGATGTTGGGCAGCGTGGCTTTGAGGTCGTTGTAGATGAAAGCGCACAGGTTCTCAAGCGTGGCGGGGCCAAGGCCTACTACTTCGTCGAGGAAATGGTGGTCGAGCTTCTCGCGCACTTTCTCCACTTCTTTGCGTAAGAACGCGAGGTCCATCATCATGCCGGACTCGGGGTCTGGCTTGCCTGCAATGGTCACTTCAGCGTGGTAGGTGTGGCCGTGGATGCGCAGGCTGCCTTCCGCATCAATCTTGCGGCGCAGGGTGTGGGCGGCTTCAAAGTAGAAGCGCTGGCTGAGTTCGTATTTCATCGGATGCCAATCAACTTATGGGTTTGCACGCTCAAACGCCAGCGCGGGTGTGCTTGGCAGTAGGCCACGGCTGCTGCGGTGTTGGCAGCGGCATTGGGCCCGTCCATGGGCTGCAAGTAGAAGTGTTCAAAGTTCAACGTTTCGTACAGCGCAGGCTCGGCGCCCGCTTGCGGATACACCAGCTTGAGTTCTTGGCCCGTGGTCAACACGCGTTGGCTGCCGCCCTTGGGGCTCATGCACAACCAGTCAATGCCTTTGGGCGGCAGAACCGTGCCGTTGGTTTCCACGGCAATGGTGAAGCCAAGTGCGTGCAGGGCTTTGACCAAAGCTTCGTCCACTTGCAGCAAGGGCTCGCCACCGGTCAGCACCACAAAGCGGTGCGCGGTGTCGGTGGCTGGCCAAAAGCTGGCAATGGCGGCGGCCAAGGCTGGGGCGCTGTCAAACTTGCCGCCGTGCGTGCCATCGGTGCCGACAAAGTCGGTGTCGCAGAACTGGCAAATGGCCGAGCTGCGGTCTTCTTCGCGGCCGCTCCACAGGTTGCATCCGGCGAAACGGCAAAACACGGCGGGTTGCCCTGCATTGGCGCCTTCACCTTGCAAGGTGTAGAACATTTCTTTCACGCTGTACGTCATGCCGCTATTTTCGCAGCAAGTTACGTGTCACCTTTTTGTGGGCCAATTGGGGCATGACCCACACATCTTTTGCCCATACTTTTGCACCCACTGGCGAACTCCGCGTCGCCATCAACGTGGGCAACCCCATCTTGGCGCGTCGCCACCCTGAGACGGGCGAGCCCGAGGGTGTGTCGATCGACCTCGCCACCCAACTGGCCCAGCGCTTGGGCGTGCCTTTGAAGCTGGTGGTGTTTGAAGCCGCCAGCAAATCGGTAGAGGCCCTCAGCCAAGAGGTGGCCGATGTGGGCTTTTTTGCCATCGACCCCACACGCGGCGAAACCATTGGCTTCACCACGCCGTATGTGCTGATTGAGGGGGCGTACATGGTCAAGCAGGACTCGCCGCTGCATAGCAACGACGAGGTGGACCGCGCCGGTCACACCGTGGTGGTGGGTAAGGGCAGCGCGTACGACTTGTTTTTGAGCCGCGAGCTCAAAGCCGCTGAGCTGGTGCGCAGCCCCACATCGCCGGAGGTGGTGAGCTTCTTTTTAGAACACGGTCACGATGTGGCTGCGGGTGTGAAGCCCCAGCTCGAAGCTGAGTTGCCCAAGCACACCCACTTGCGCATGTTGCCTGGGCACTTCATGGTCATCTCGCAAGCCATGGGTTTGCCAAAGAATCGTGGCCCCGAAGCTCAAGCCTATTTGACGCAGTTTGTGGAAGACATGAAGGCCACAGGCGTGGTGGCCGATGCGATGGCGCGGCACCGCATTGAAGGTGCGACACTTGCGCCTTTGGCTGGCTAAACGGAATTGAGTTGATGGATGTGTTGACGACGCAAACCCTCTCTGGGGTGCAAACGAGCATTGAAATTGCAGGCACAGTGGCCTTTGCGCTGTCTGGCGTGATGGAGGCCGCTCGCAAAAAGCTCGATGCCGTGGGCGTGTGCGCCGTGGCCAGTGTGGCCGCTTTTGGGGGCGGCACCTTGCGCGATGTGTTGTTAGACCGTCGCCCGCTGTTTTGGATTGAGCAGTCTTGGTATCTGTGGTCGGTGTTGGCCTTGTGTTTGACGGCCATGTTTTTGATGCGCGCCAAGCACTTCAAGCCCACCGAAAAATCCATGCAATGGCCCGATGCTTTAGGCCTTGGCCTGTTCGCCGCCAGCGGTACACAGATTGCGTTGGGCATGCAAATGCCAGCACTCATTGCGGTGCTGATGGGCGTCATCACCGCCACCTTTGGCGGCGTGTTGCGCGACATTGTGTGCAACGAAATTCCCACCGCATTCCACGACCACCACCCGTATGCCGTGTGCGCATTTGCAGGCGGTTGGGTGGTGGTGGTGTTGCACTACTTGAGCTTTGATCCCAATGCCGTGGTGGCCATTGGTGCCGCCACCGTCACGCTGCTGCGCTTGGCGGCGCTTCAATTTGAGTGGCGGCTGCCAACTTGGAAGATTGAAGACTGAATGTATTTACTGTGTGGCCACTTCGTGAGCCGCCATCAACTCCAGCGACTTCACCAAGGCTGAGTGGTCGAGCTGGCCCCAGCCGTTCGATGCGCAGGCTTGCATGAGCTGTGCAGCCGATGCCGTTTGCGGCAATGACACACCAATGGCTTTGGCACCTGAGAGGGCCAAGGCCAAATCCTTTTGGTGCAAAGCAATGCGAAAGCCGGGGTCGAAGGTGCGTTTGATCATGCGTTCGCCATGCACTTCCAAAATGCGGCTCGAAGCAAAACCACCCATCAAGGCCGCGCGCACTTTGGCGGGGTCGGCGCCTGCTTTGCTGGCGAACAGCAGCGCTTCGCCGACGGCGGCAATGTTCAACGCCACAATGATTTGATTGGCCACTTTGGTGGTTTGGCCATCGCCATTGCCGCCGACGAGGGTGATGTTTTTGCCCATCAACTCGAACAAAGGTTTGACGGTGTTGAACGTGGCTTCAGCACCGCCCACCATGATGGTGAGGCTGGCCGCCTTGGCGCCCACTTCGCCACCCGACACGGGTGCATCGAGGTATTCGCAACCGAGGGCGTTGATTTTTTGTGCAAACACTTTGGTGTCCATCGGCGAGATGGAGCTCATGTCCACCACGATCTTGCCTTGGCTCAGGCCTTCGGCCACGCCGTCTTTGTCAAAGAGCACGGCTTGCACATCGGGTGTGTCGGGCAGCATCAAAAAGATGATGTCTGCCGCACGCGCTACATCGGCGTTGGTGGCGCACACATGGGCGCTGGCCAATTCTGCGGGCACCTTGCTGCGGGTGCGGATGAACATCTCGTGTTGCGCTGCCAACAAATGTTGCGCCATGGGCGAGCCCATGATGCCCAAGCCGATGAAACCGATTTTCATGAAATTTCCTTATTTGAATTAGTAAGAGCCAGATGCTTTAGGTGCTGTGCTTGCACGCATCTTTGACATGATTTGTTGTGCACCTGCCGCCATCAAACGCGCGTCTGAGCTGATGGTGACAAATTGAAAACCCTTGGCAATGCGCTTGAGCGCGGACTCGGGTGTGCCGTTGTGAATGCCGGCCACCACGCCGTGTGCTTTGGCGCGCGCCAAGATGTGGTCAACAGCCTCGGCCGCTTTGGGGTCGAGGTCGTCAAACGTGGGGTTGCAACCCAAAGCCAACGACAGGTCGGATGGGCCGATGTAAATCGCGTCGAGCCCTTCGACGGACAAGATGTCGTCCAAGTTGTCGAGCGCGGCGGCGGTTTCAATCATGGCGAAGGTGACGATGGTGTCGTTCGCATGCTTGGGGTAGTCCGCCCCCCCGTAGAGCAGGGCGCGTACCGGGCCAAAGCTGCGTGTGCCTTGCGGCGCATAGTGGGTGTAGGCCACCAACTTTTGCGCGTCTTCTTTGGTGTTGACCATCGGGCAGATCACGCCGTAAGCGCCTGCATCCAAGGTCTTCATCAATATGCCTGGCTCCAGCCACGGCACGCGCACCACAGGCACGGTGTCGGTGGTGGAGATGGCTTGCAACATGGTGACCATGGCTTGGTAGTCGACCACGCCGTGTTGCAAATCGATGGTGAGTGAATCCCAGCCTTGGTGGGCCATGGTTTCGGCGGAGAAGCTGTTGGGGATGGCGAGCCAGCCGTTGACAACGGCACCGCCGGCTTGCCAGGTTTCTCGAATTTTGTTGGGGCGCATGATGGGGGGGAAGTCTGTGAAAAAAATTATCGAACCATGCAAGGACGCTTGTGGTCAAACGTCCAGCCGGGGATGAGGTATTGCATGGCGGTGGCATCGTCACGCGCGCCCAAGCCATGTTGCAAATAGAGTTGGTGCGCTTTCTCGACGGCCACCATGTCAAGCTCAATGCCTAGGCCTGGCTTTTTGGGCACTTCCACATGGCCGTTGATGATTTGCAAGGGCTCTTTGGTGAGGCCTTGGCCGTCTTGCCAAATCCAATGCGTGTCAATGGCGGTGACTTTGCCGGGCGCTGCGGCTGCGACATGGGTGAACATGGCCAGTGACACGTCGAAATGGTTGTTCGAGTGCGAGCCCCACGTGAGGCCCCAGTCGCGGCAGGTTTGCGCCACGCGCACCGAGCCGGCCATGGTCCAAAAATGGGGGTCGGCCAAGGGAATGTCCACGCTTTGCAGCGAGAGCGAATGCACCATTTGTCGCCAGTCGGTGGCGACCATGTTGGTGGCGGTGGGCAAGCCTGTTTCGCGGCGGAACTCGGCCATCACTTCGCGGCCACTGAAGCCTTCTTCGGCACCGCAGGGGTCTTCGGCGTAGGCCACCACACCGCGCATGTCGCGCATCAAACGGATGGCGTCTTTCAGGAGCCAGCCGCCGTTGGGGTCGAGCGTGACACGGGCTTCGGGAAAACGTTGATGCAAGGCGGTGACGGCTTCAATTTCAGCTTCACCTGCGAGCACGCCGCCTTTGAGTTTGAAATCATTGAAGCCATATTTCTCGCGCGCAGCTTCGGCCAAACGCACGACCGATTCGGGTGTCATGGCCTTTTCGTTGCGCAGGCGAAACCAAGCGTTGTCGGCCTCGTGTTCGGTGCGGTAGGGCAGGTCGGTTTGGGTGCGGTCGCCAATGAAAAACAAATAGCCCAACATCTCCACCGAGCTGCGTTGTTGGCCTTCGCCCAAGAGTGCGGCCACAGGCACGTTGAGGTGCTGGCCAAGCAGGTCGAGCAAGGCTGATTCCACCGCGGTCACGGCGTGGATGGTGGTGCGCAAATCGAAGGTTTGTAGGCCACGCCCGCCGGAGTCTCGGTCTGCAAAGCGGGTGCGCATGGTGTTGAGCACGGCTTGCACATTGCCTAGGCTTTGCCCAACGACCAGCTCAGTGGCGTCTTCGAGGGTGGCGCGAATTTTTTCGCCACCCGGCACTTCACCAATGCCGGTGCGTCCCGCGTTGTCGGTGAGGATGAGCAGGTTGCGTGTGAAGAAAGCGCCGTGCGCGCCAGAGAGGTTCATCAACATGCTGTCATGCCCCGCAACGGGGATGACGCGTAGTTGTGTGATGACGGGAGCAGAGTAGGGCATGGTCAATCGGTGAGGTTGTGAGGTCAGTCGGCTTTGATGTTGCGGCTCTCGATGAGCTTTTTCCAGCGCGCAAATTCAGCCGCTTGGTAAGCGGTGAATTGTTCGGGGGTGTTGGCCACAATTTCAAACCCCAAATCCAGCAATTTGGTTTTGACTTGCGGGTCGTTCAAACCCGCCACGATGGCGGCGTGCAGTTTGGCTTTGATGTCCGCTGGCAAACCTTTGGGTGCAGCCACGGCTTGCCAAGAGTACACATTCGCTTCTTTGATGCCCAACTCTTCGAGGGATGGCACATTGGGCAGCAGCGGTGAACGCTTGGCGCTGGTGATCGACAAGGGGCGCAACTTGCCAGACAAAATTTGTGGCATCGCGGTGTTGATGTTCATGAACGATGAGTCCACTTGTGTGCCGAGCAAATCGGTCATCACGGGGCCGCCGCCTTTGTAGGGAACGTGGATGCCTGTGGTGCCGGTTTGCAACCAAAACAATTCGGCGGTCAAGTGGTCACTGCTGCCGTTGCCAGAAGATGCAAATGTCATCTTGTTGGGGTTGGCTTTCAAAAACGCAATCACATCAGCCATGGATTTGTGTGGCGAGCTGGCGGGCACCACCAACACGTTGGGCGCTTGCACGGCGATACTGATGTAGTCAAAGTCTTTCAACGCGTCGTAAGGCACTTTGGTGAGCAAGTGCGGCGCAATCACGTAAGGGCCAAGTGAAGACACCAGCAGGGTGTGACCGTCTGCAGGAGCGCGCGCCACAAAGCCGGCGCCAATCGTGCCTGTGGCACCGGCTTTGTTGTCGGTGATGAAGCTGCCGCCTAATTTTTCTTGCAGCTTGGGCGCCAAGGTGCGTGCGATCAAATCAGTGGCGCCACCGGGCGGGAAGGGCACCACCAAGGTGACGGGTTTATCGGGCCAAGCGTGGGCGGCACCGAGTGTGAAAGCGCTGGCTAAAACAGCCAAAAGTAGATGACGTTTTTTCATGGGAGTCTCCTGTGATGTTTAGATGGCACCACGCGTGTTGGTGTAGATGGCGTACAGCGAGTGGCTGCTGGCCATGAACAAGCGGTTGTGCTTGGCACCGCCAAAGCACACGTTGGCGCAGCGTTCGGGCAAATGGATGTGCCCAATCGCGGTGCCATCAGGTGCGAAGACGCGCACGCCATCGAGCTCTTCGGGCTTGGCATGGGCCGAGCCATCGCTGCCCCAGCCGCACCAAATATTGCCGTCGATGTCCACCGCAATACCGTCCAGTGCGCCTGGACCTTGCGCGTCAATCACCAAGCGCTTGTTGCTGAGTTGGCCTTGCGCATCGACGTTGTAGGCCCACACCTTGCGATGCGGTTGCACACGGCTCTCGACCAAATACAACACAGACTCGTCGGGCGAGAAAGCCAAACCATTGGGCCCTTGGATGTCGGTCAGCACTTGTTGCAGTTGGCCATCCGCGGGGTTGATGCGGTAGAGCGCATGGGGCAGTTCAGCGGTGGCGGCATCGCCTTCCCAATCGCCAGAAATGCCAAACGGGGGATCTGTGAACCAGATGGCCCCATTGCGTTGGCACACGATGTCGTTGGGTGAGTTCAAGGGCTTGCCGTTGAAACGATCGGCCAACACGGTGATGGCCCCCGAGTATTCGGTGCGCGTGATGCGACGGGTTTGGTGTTCGCAGGTGAGCAAGCGTCCTTGCGCGTCACGCGCCAAGCCGTTGGCGTTGTGTGAGGGCGTGCGAAATTCGCTGACCTGGCCCGAGGCATCGTCCCAACGCAAGATGCGGTTGTTGGGAATGTCTGACACCAGCAGGTAGCGTCCATCGCCAAACCACACGGGGCCTTCGGCCCAGCGCAGACCCGTGGCAAGTTGTTCGACGCTGGCGCTGAACAAACGCAGTTTTAAGAAGCGTGGGTCCAAGACCTCGACGCGTGGGTCGGGGTAACGCGCGTTGGTTTCAAAGGCAATGGCAGGTCCAAAAACCGTGGCAGGTCTGTCAGTCATGGTGTTATTTCAAAATCAAATCGGGCAGCCACATCGAGAACGCGGGCACGTAAGTGACCAGCATCAAGGCGGCAATGAGGCCGCCGTAGAAGGGCCAAATGGTTTTCATCACGGTGCCCACCGACACCTCGCCAATCGTGCAACCCACAAATTGCGTGGTGCCGACGGGTGGGGTGTTCAAGCCCAGCGCGCAGTTGATGAGCATGACGATGCCGAACTGCTCGGTGCTCATGCCCATTTGCTGGCAGATGGGCAGGAAGATGGGCGTGCAAATCAAAATCGTGGCGGCCATGTCGAGGAAGGTACCCAACACAAACAAGATGATGTTCACGCACAAGAAGATGACCCACGGTGTGGCGCTGATGCTCGAGAGCATTTGGCCGGTCAATTCGGCAACGCCATACAAACCAATCAAGTAACCAAACATGGAGCTGATGCCAATGAGCAGCAGCACCGCGCCTGTGCTTTTGACGGCTTTGGCCGCAGCTTTGAGGAACTGTTCACGTGTGAGTTTCTTGTACACCAGCGTGGCGAGGAACAAGGCCCAAATGACGGCCACAGAGGCAGATTCGGTGGCAGTGAAGGCTCCCGACAAAATGCCCACGATGATGATGACCACGACCAACAAGCCGGGCAGCGATTGTGCGAACGACTGCCCTACCACCGCCCAGCCGGGGAAGGTGCCCGCTGGGTAGCCACGTTTCACAGCCACGGCATAAGCGGCCACCAAATTGCAAAGGGTCAACACAACGGCGGGCACGATGCCAGCCAAAATCAAGGCCGCAATGCTCACCTTGCCGCTGGCTGCTAGCGTGAAGATGATGAGGTTGTGGCTGGTGGGCATCAGCGCGCCGACCAGTGAAGCGTGCGTGGTGACGTTGACGGCGTAGTCAGCGTCGTAGCCTTCTTTTTTCATTTGCGGAATCAACACCGCGCCCATGGCCGACACATCGGCCACCGGAGAGCCCGACACACCACCAAACAAGGTGCAAGCCAGCACGTTGCTCATGCCCAATCCGCCGCGAACGTGGCCTGCGAGGGACTTGGCGAAATCCACAATCTTGTCGGCGATGCCGCCGTACATCATGATTTCACCGGCAAAGATGAAGAACGGAATGGCGAGGAACGAGAACGGGTTCATGCCCGAAATCATTTGCTGGAAGCCGACCGCTAAAGGCAAACCTTCAAACAACAAGGTGGCCAGTGACGACAATCCAATCGAGAACGCCACGGGAACACCCAACAGCAACAGCAGCGTGAAGCTCACGCACAAAATGGTCAGTGCCATGAGGGCTCCACTTCTTCGCCGTGAATCAAGGCGATGATGTGTTCTAAAGAAAACAAAGCAATCAACACACCGGCCATTGCAGGCGGTGCGTATTTAAAAGCTTCGGACAAACCGAGGGTTGGAATTTTGTAATCCCACACGCTTTGTGCCAGCACGGCACAGTTGTAAGCCATCACCAGTCCAAAGCTCAACACCAGGACATGGATGAACAGCTCCATCTTCAGGCGCACGGCTTCAGGCACCAGCACCAACAAAGACTCCAAGCCAATGTGTCCTGCATCGCGCACGCCCACGGCCATGCCCAGCATGGTCACGTAGAGCACGAGCAACACAGCGCCACTTTCTGCCCATGTGGGCGTGTCGTTCAACACATAGCGGCCAATGACTTGGTAGAGCACCGCGGCGATCAGCAGCATGAGGCCGCCGACGCCGAGCTTCAAACAAAGCCGCGCAAGGGCGGCACAAAAGCGTGTGTACATGACAGGCTTACTTCACAGCGTTGATGCGTTTGACCATGTCTTGTAGCTTGGGGTCTTTCAAGAACTTGTCATACACAGGCTTCATCGCCGCTTGGAAGGGGGCTTTGTCCACATCCACAATTTCAGCGCCGCCGGCTTTGACGATGGCCAGTGATTTGGCTTCACGCTCGTCCCACAGCTTGCGCATGTAAACCACGGACTCTTTGGCTGCTGCACGAATTTGTTTTTGCTCGTCGGCTGAGAGCGTGTCCCACACCTTCTTGGAGAAGAGCAAGATTTCGGGTGCCATGGAGTGCTCGGTCTTGTTGTAGTACTTGGCGACTTCAAAGTGGCGTGAGCTCTCGTACGAGGGGTAGTTGTTTTCAGCAGCGTCTACCAAACCTGTTTTGAGTGCGGTGTACACCTCGCCGTAAGGCATCGGTGTGGCGTTGGCACCCATGGCTTCGAGCAAAGAGACCCACAGGTCGCTTTGTTGCACGCGCACTTTCAAGCCTTTGGCATCGGCCAATGTTTTGATGGGCTTCTTGACGGTGTAGATGGAGCGTGCGCCTGAGTCGTAAAACGCCAAGCCGACAAAGCCTTGGGCTTCGCAGTCTTTCAGAATTTCTTCACCGATGGTGCCGTCCAACACTTTGCGCATGTGCTCGGTGGAGCGGAACAAGAAGGGCATGGTGGGCACCATGGTGGCCGCGCAAATGTTGTTCATGGGGGCGACGTTCACACGGGCCATGGCAATGGCACCGAGCTTGGTTTGCTCAATCGTGTCTTTCTCGTTGCCGAGGGCAGACTTGGAGAACACCTTGATGCTGTGCTTTCCGTTGCTGGATTTGTTGAGCACTTCACCCATGTGGCGCACAGCTTGCACCGTGGGGTAATCGTCGGGGTGAATATCAGAAGATCGGAATTCGGTGGCTTGTGCCCCAAAAGCAAACAACGAGGCAGCTGCGCTGGCTACCAAGGTCTTGAGCAAATTCGAACGTGCGTTCATGGGTGTCTCCTGTTGTGGTTAGAAATTTTTAGAACGGACCGGCTTTGACAAAACCACCGCCTTGGTAAATCACAGCGGGGTCATTCAAATCAAGGGTGAGTTGCTTGGCTTCAACGGCAGCGCGGAAGGGCTCCGAGCTGTCTTGTGGACGGTAGCCAATGTGTTTGGCAGGCGTGTTGTCCCACCACACATGGTGGTTATCGGACATGCCGTAAATCACGCTGTAGCCAACGACGGGTGAGTTCAGGCTGGCGACCACCAAGCGCTCCAAGTCGTCATAGCTCATCCATGTGGCCATCATGCGGCGGTCTTTGGGTTCGGCAAAAGAGGAGCCGATGCGCAGGCACACGGTTTCAATGCCGTAGCGGTCAAAGTAAAAACGAGCGAGGTTTTCGCCGAAGGCTTTGCTCAAGCCGTAGTAGCCATCAGGGCGAACGGGCATGTTGGCATTGACCACTTCATCTTGGCGATAAAACCCAGTGACGTGGTTGGAGCTGGCAAACACAATGCGGCGTGTGCCGTGTGTGCGGGCCGCCTCGTACAGGTGGTAGGTGCCGATGATGTTGGCTTGCACGATGTCGTCAAACGGTTGCTCGGTAGAGATACCGCCCAAGTGAATGACCGCATCCACGCCTTCGAGCAACTTGAAAACAGCAGGGCGGTCTTGCAAGGGGGCGGGCATGACTTCTTCGCCTGCGGTGGCTGTGCCTAAATCACCCAAATCGCTGACGCGCAACACATCGCAACGCGCTTTGAGACGGGGGCGCAAGACGCGGCCCAAACCGCCAGCAGCGCCTGTGAGCAGCAAGCGGGAGTACATATGTGAGGGGTTAGATGCCATAGCGGTGAATGTGAGTTGAGTTTAATTTGGTAGCGCTACCAAATTGACTGAAGGCATGTTAGCCACGGCAAAACAGACCGTCAATGCTTTTACGTCAGGGTTTTCGCTAGGGCGGTGCTGTCGCGCTCGATGATGGAAAAGCCCATATCGACAATGCGCGAATCGACCGTGCGGCCTTCGGCGCGGTCCATCAAAAAACACGCGGCGAGTGTGCCGATTTGCCCGCCGTTGATGCGCACCGTGGTGAGCGCTGGCACCATGTCCGCCACGAAAGGCACATCGCCAAAGCCCATGACGGCGATGTCGTCAGGCACGGTCAAGCCGCGTGCGCGGGCTTCCGTCATCACGCCCAAGGCCAAGAGGTCAGAGCTGCAAAACACGGCTTGTGTTTTGGGGGCTTGCGCCAAGATGTGGGTCAGTGCTTCACGACCACTTTTGAGCGAGCGTGAAGCGCCCACATTGGCCACAAACGCAGGGGCTAAACCGTGTTGGGCCAAGGTCTCTTGAAACGCCACTGTGCGGCGGTCGGCGCGTTCGTCTTCGGCGCGCACGATGGCGAACTGTTGGTAGCCTTTGCCCATGAGGAATTTGGCTACTTCACGCCCGATGTCTGAGTGAGAAAAGCCAATCAGCATGTCAATCGGGGTGGGAGTGAGGTCCCACGTTTCGACCACCGGAATGCCCGACGCCAGCAAGCGCGTACGCGCCTTGCCAGGCGGCAAGATGCCGGTGATGAAGATGCCGTCGGGGCGTCGCCCAATGATGGCTTCGAGCAGCATTTCTTCGCGTTCGGCCGAGTAGCCCGATTGACCGAGCATGAGCTGGTAGCCCGCATCAAACAAAGTGCCGTTCAAGGCTTCGATGGTTTCCATGAACACCGACACCACGGTGCTGGGCACCACGGCGGCAATCAGGCGGCTGCGCGCTGAGGCTAAGCCGCCCGCCATGCGGTTGGGGACATAGCCTGTGCGTTGCACGGCCTCTTGCACTTTGCGCAGCACATCGGGTGAGACTTGGTTGGGCGTGTTGATGGCCCGCGATGCTGTGATGGGGGCCACGCCGGCGAGCATGGCGACATCGCGAAGGGTGATGGCACCGCTGCTGCGGCGTGTGCGTTTGGGCTGTTCTTTGTCGGTCATAAGATTTTCTTGCGCGTCTTGTAATGGTACCGCTATCATTGGGCTTGTAAAGGCCTAGCTATTAGGCCAAATGATAGGAGACATGGATGAAGCCGCTGACCATTCGCATGCAGCCCCAAGACAACGTGGCCATCGTGGCCAACCCTGGCGGGTTGCCTGCGGGCACCGTGCTGACTGATGGCCTGACCTTGCGCGATGCCGTGCCACAAGGGCACAAAGTGGCGTTGGTAGACATCCCTGCCGAGGGCGCGGTGTTGCGCTACGGCATTGCGATTGGCTATGCCTTGAAACACATTCCTGCGGGCAGTTGGGTGCATGAGCGCTTGCTGCAAATGCCTTCAGCACGCGAGCTAGAGAACTTGCCCATCGCCACCGTGAAGCCCCACGCCATGCCGCCGTTGGAGGGCTACACCTTTGAAGGCTATCGCAACGCCGATGGCTCGGTGGGCACGCGCAATATCTTGGCCATCACTACGACCGTGCAGTGCGTGTCAGGGGTGGTGGAATTTGCCGTTGAGCGCATCAAGGCTGAGTTGCTACCCAAATTTCCCAATGTGGACGATGTGGTGGGCATTGAACACACCTACGGCTGTGGCGTGGCCATTGATGCCGATGGCGCAGACATCCCGATTCGCACCTTGCGCAACATCAGCCTCAACCCCAACTTTGGTGGCGAGGTGATGGTGGTGAGCTTGGGTTGTGAAAAGCTCCAACCCGAGCGCTTGATGCCGCCCGGTGCGATTCCCATCAACGACCAACGTGGCGAAGCGCTCGATGTGGTGTGCTTGCAAGACGAGGCGCATGTGGGCTTCATGTCGATGATTGAGTCGATCATGAAAACGGCAGAGCAACATTTGCAACGCCTGAACCTACGCCGCCGCGAGACCGTGCCTGCCAGCGAGTTGGTGGTGGGCGTGCAGTGCGGCGGCAGCGATGCGTTTTCAGGGGTGACCGCCAATCCAGCCGTGGGCTACTGCACCGATTTGCTGGTGCGTGCGGGCGCCAGTGTGATGTTTTCTGAAGTGACCGAGGTGCGCGATGGCATTGACCAGCTCACCTCACGCGCCACCACGCCTGAAGTGGCCGAGGCCATGATTCGTGAGATGGCGTGGTACGACGCTTACCTCGCCCGTGGCCGCGCAGATCGCAGTGCCAACACCACCCCCGGCAACAAAAAAGGCGGCTTGTCCAACATCGTCGAAAAGGCGATGGGTTCGATTGTCAAATCAGGCTCAGCGCCGATTTCTGGCGTGCTCGCACCGGGTGAAAAGCTCAAACAAAAGGGCTTGATTTACGCGGCTACCCCCGCGAGCGATTTCATTTGCGGCACCTTGCAAGTGGCCGCTGGCATGAACCTGCATGTGTTCACCACAGGGCGTGGCACGCCGTATGGTTTGGCTGAGGTGCCTGTCATCAAGGTGGCCACGCGTACTGATTTGGCACGCCGTTGGCACGACCTGATGGATGTGAACGCCGGCACCATTGCCGATGGCAGCAAGACGATTGAAGAGGTGGGCATAGAGTTGTTCCAACTCATGCTCGATGTGGCCAGTGGCCGCAAAAAAACATGGGCGGAGCAATGGAAGTTGCACAACGCGCTGGTGTTGTTCAACCCAGCGCCTGTGACCTGAGTTCAGACAATCTTCACACTCAGATTGGGCAGGCCGTCGATGTGCATGTCAATCACATCGCCACGCACCACGGGGCCAACGTTTTCGGGCGTGCCTGCATAAATGATGTCGCCAGGAAAGAGCTCAAAGGCTTCGGAGAGTTTGCTGATTTGCTCGGCCACCGACCAAATCATTTGATTCAAATCGGCTTTTTGTTTGACTTGCCCGTTGACCTTGAGCCAGATGTCGCCCTTGGTGAAGTGACCTGTTTGCGCCACTTTGTGCACGGCACCAATAGGGGCTGACCTGTCAAAACTTTTGCCAATTTCCCAAGGCTTCTTTTGGTCGCCCATGCCGCGTTGTAAATCGCGGCGGGTCATGTCTAAGCCCAATGTGTAGCCGTAAACCAAGTCGAGCGCTTTGTCGACAGAGATATTGCGTCCACCTTTGCCAAGCACAGCCACCAACTCGGCTTCGTAGTGGTAGTTTTTGGTGAGGGATGGGTAGGGGTGATCGGCGACCGTGCCTGCTGCCACGTACTGAATGGCATCGGTGGGTTTTTGGAAAAAAAAGGGTGGCTCGCGTGTGGGGTCTGAACCCATTTCGCGGGCATGTGCGGCGTAGTTGCGGCCAATGCAGTAAATGCGGCGAATGGGAAACATCTCCTCCGAGCCGACGATGGGGATGTAGGTGGCAGGAACGCTGAACGGTGTTTTGGGTGCGTTGGCTGCGATGCCTGGTGTGGCGCATCCGACCAAGGCGCCGGACGTGACGAGGGCAGAATTCTGAAAGAATTGACGGCGTTGCATGCAGTGTCTCCTGTGTGGCCAGTGTGTGGCCTGTGTGTGGCCTGTGTGTGACGTTTGGGGTTGTGTGATGGCGCATTCTTTCTCAATGGCGTGTTTGGCACCAGACGCGATTGACGCCTTGGTTACTCAGTGGGAGTTTGTTTTTTGATGCACGTTTTGTATTCTTTTCGCCGTTGCCCCTATGCCATGCGTGCCCGCTTGGCCTTGCTGTCGAGCGGTGTGGTTTACGAGCACCGAGAGGTGGCCTTGAAGGCCAAACCGGCTGAGATGTTGCAGGCTTCGCCCAAGGGTACCGTGCCGGTGTTGTGCTTGTCCACGGGGGAGGTGTTGGAGCAAAGTTTGGACATCATGGGGTGGGCTTTGAAGCAACGCGACCCTGATGGCTGGATGCCCTCTGGGCAAGACGCTCTGGTGCAAGCGCAGCAACTGGTTGAGGTGAACGACGGGCCATTCAAAGCCAACTTGGACCGCTACAAATACCCACAGCGTTTTGGTTTGTCAGATGGCGTGGCGCATCGGGATGAAGCGGCTGCGTGGTTGCTCACGCTGAATGCACGTTTGCAAGCGCATGCGTTTTTAGCGGGCGAACGATGGGGTTTGTTGGATGCAGCCGTGGCCCCGTTTGTCCGTCAGTTCGCGCGCACCGACCGCGTTTGGTTTGATGCACAGCCTTGGCCTCACTTGGCGCAGTGGTTGGTGAACTTCGAAAACTCAGCGGCATTTGCTGCGGTGATGCACAAGCACCCGCTGTGGGTGTCGAGTCAGCCGTAGTTGGCGGATTGCAAAAACGCTTTCACCCAATCCCACTGCGCTGGCACATTCAGCGCCGGTGCGTGGCCGCAACCTTCAACTTCCAACGTGCGCAGCAAACCCAACGCCCCCGGCCCGCGTGTGCGCATGGCCTCGAGCGTGTCGGTTGAAATCAAATCAGAGTTGGCACCGCGCATCACCATCAGGGGAATAGTCAGTGCGTCGTACTCGCGCCACATGGGGTACTCGGGCACTTCGCGGAAAAATTGCTGCGTGATGGCTGGGTCGTAATGCGGCGTCACGCGCCCATCGGGCAAGCGACGGGTTGAGGTTTCGCACAAGTGGCGCCACTGCGCATCGGTGAGTGCACCAAAGGGCGCGTAGGCCGCACGAAAGAAGGTTTCTAGCTCGGGCATGCTGTCAAACGCGGGCGGTTGGCCTGCATAGGCTTTGATGCGCTCGACCGCCACCACCGAAATTTCGGGCGCAATGTCGTTGAGCAACAGGCTGCGAATGATTCCCTTGAATCTCGGCTCCACCAGGCCCGCTGCACACACCAAGCCGAGTGCGCCACCCATCGATGTGCCCACCCAGTGCGCGTGTTGGATGTTCAAGGCTTGCAGCATGTCCCACGCGATGTGGGTGTAGGTGACAAAGCTGTAGTCTTCTTTCGGGTCTCGCGCCCATTGGCTCAGGCCTCGGCCAATCGTGTCTGGGCAAACCACGTAGTAGTCGTGGCAGAGCTGTGCAGCGAGCCAGTCAAAGTCGCGCCCGGTGCGGGCCAAGCCGTGCCAAGCGATGACCGCGGGTTTGCTGGGATCGCCCCAGGTGGTGACATGCAAGTTAAAGCCGTGGCAGGTGAGGTAGTGCGATTGAGGTTTCATGGGGTGTACGAAGAGTTGAACGATTGTGCCCATCGGACGAGGGCTGGCGGCTCAGCGTTTACGATTGCACCTATGCAATTGCAAGATATTTTGTATTTCCAAGGTTTTGGCACGCGCCGCATTTGCGCCGGCCTGATTCAACAAGGCCATGTGCAGGTCGATTTGGGCGAGGGCTTGGTGCCCTGCGACGATGCTACGCAGTGGGTCGATGTGCACGACGGTTTGAGCTACCAAGTGCAAGGCGTGAACTGGCCGTACCAAGACAAAGCCTATGTGTTGTTGCACAAACCCGCGGGCTACGAGTGTTCGCACAAGCCCTCGGCGTGGCCGAGCCTCTACACCTTGTTGCCAGCGCCTTTGCGCTTTCGTCCGCAAAAAAGTGCGGTGCAAGGCGTGCAAGCGGTGGGGCGTTTGGACCAAGACACCACGGGTATGTTGGTGTTGACGGATGACGGCCCCTTGATTCACCGCATGAGTTCCCCGCGTCACCATGTGCCCAAGGTGTACGAGGTGACCACGGCTGATCCGTTAGACGACAAGCAAGTGCAGCGTTTGTTGGACGGTGTGGTGTTGGACGACTCTCCCAAGCCCGTCAAAGCCGCCGCCTGCGAGGCCGTGGCCGAACACCACTTGCGCCTGACCCTGACCGAAGGCAAGTACCACCAAGTCAAGCGCATGTTGGCGGCGGTGGGCAACAAGGTGGTGGGCTTGCACCGCTCGCAAATTGGCGCGATGCGATTGCCCGCCGATTTGGCGCCCGGGCAGTGGCGTTGGATCACGCCAGATGAGTTGAAGTTGTTAGCTACAAACGCTTAACTTCTTAGCGTAGATGCGGCTTGTTTGCGCTGCATCAACGAAAATGCAGGGAGCGGGCCTTCATGCCCGCATGTGCGCGAGGCCCGCTCGTTACACTGGGCATAGATTTTTCAAGGTATTTTTTGTGTTTTTGATTCAACGTTTGACGCTGGCTTTGGCTGGCGCGCTGCTCGTGGCAGCTTCTGCTGCACAGGCGGCTAATCCGATTTTTGTGCTCAATTCTTTAGACGCCAACGTCAGCGTCATTGATCCCGCGACATGGAAAGAAACGCGTCGCATTGCCACGGGCAAAGAGCCGCATCACATCTACCTGACGCCCGACGAAAAGTCGGTCATCGTGGCCAATGCCGGCAGCGATTCGCTCACCTTCATCGACCCACGTACCGCCGAAGTGCAACGCGTGGTGCGCGGCACGATGGATCCCTATCAGCTGCGCTTCTCGCCAGATATGAAGTGGTTTGTCACGGTGGCCAACCGTTTGAACCACATCGACATTTACCGTTGGGATGGCAAAGAGTTGGTGTTGGCCAAGCGCATTCCATCGAGCAAAACGCCTAGCCATATTTGGATTGACAGCAAAAGCACCACGGCTTACGCCACCATGCAAGACAGCGATGAGTTGGTGGCCGTGGACTTGGCCACGCAAACGCTGAAGTGGCGCACCCCAACTGGCAAGATGCCCGCCGACGTGTTTGGCACGCCCAACGACAAATACCTCTTGGTCGGCCTCACCGGTGACAACCATGTGCAGGTGTTTGATGTGTCGGGTGCGCAGCCCAAGTTGTTCAAAACCATTCCCACAGGCGAGGGCGCGCACGCGTTCCGTGCGGTCGGCGATGGCCGCCATGTGTTTGTGGGCAACCGTGTGGCCAACACCATCAACAAGATCGATTACCTGAGCCTTGAGTCTGTCATGCAGTTTGCTGCGCCTGGTGGCCCTGATTGCATGGAGGTCACGGCAGATGGCAAGTTGTTGTTTGTGTCGTCACGTTGGATTAAAAAAATGAGCGTGATTGACACCGCCACAGGTCAACTCGTGCGCCAAGTCAAAGTCGGCAAATCGCCTCACGGCATTTGGACTTTGGACCACGCCAAACGGTATTGATGGCCATGCGTTGCTTGGTTCTTGCTTGTTGGGCGGCACTGAGCATCGCTGCACACACGGCACAAGCGGCTGCACCGTGCAACAAGCCGCTGTACCTCACGTTTGACACGGGCCACATGGGCGTGGCGCCGCTGATCGCCGATGTGCTGAACCGCCAGAACGTCAAGGTCACCTTCTTCGCCGCGCAAGAGCCCACCCAAGAAGGCGATGGGTCGCTGGGCAACCATTGGGCCGCTTGGTGGAAAGCGCGTGGTGCAGAAGGCCACGCCTTTGCCTCGCATACCTTTGACCATGTGTATTGGCGCTCCGACTTGCCGCGCGGCAGCTGGCAAATGCGCCCCTCCGCAGGACCCAACAAAGGCCAAACCGAGGTGTGGACCAGCCAGCGCTATTGCGACCAATTGCAACTCGCCAACACGCGCTTAGAGCAGCTCACAGGCGTGAAGCCCTTGCCCTTGTTTCGTGCGCCCGGCGGCAAAACGTCACCTTCGTTGTTGACCGCGGCCAAGCAATGTGGCTTTGCCCATGTGGGCTGGGCCGATGCGGGCTTTTTAGGTGATGAGTTGCCGAGCGACAAATTTCCCAACGCCGTGTTGCTTCAGCGTGCGTTGAACAACATCCGTTCGGGCGACATCTTGATGGCGCACTTGGGCATTTGGTCGCGCCAAGACCCGTGGGCTCCTGCGGTGTTGGAGCCGCTGATTGAAGGCCTCAAGGCCAAAGGATTTTGTTTTGCCACGCTCAAAGAGCATCCAAAATTCGCAGCATGGATACGCTGATTGATTTATTCGCCAACACCCAAGCCGCGCTGTTTGAGCGTGTGATGCAGCCCATTGCGTTTGCCTTGGGCTTGGGCAGCCGCTTGGAAGAAGTGTTCAATGGCACCGGTTGGTTGCTGGTGGGTTTGTTGCAAATTTTGGTGATGGTGGCCGTGATTGGACCGCTGCAACGCTGGCGTCCGGTCGAGCGCGAGACGGACGTTCGCGCCGTTCGCACTGACGTGATTTACACCCTCATCCATCGCTTGGGCCTTTTCCGCGTGGTGCTGTTTTTCGTGGTCGATCCAGTCATGGACACCTTGGTGGGCGAGTTGCGTGTGCACGGCTTTGGCACCTTTCACCTAGAAGATCTATGGCCTGGCGTGACCGATGGCCCATGGATGAGTTTTGTCATTTATTTGGTGGTGTTTGACTTTGTGAACTACTGGCTGCACCGCGCGCAGCACCAGTGGCAATGGTGGTGGGCGTTGCACGCCGTGCACCATTCGCAACGCCACATGACGCAATGGACGGACAACCGCAACCACTTGCTCGATGATTTGATTGGCGCTGTGATTTGGGTCTGCATCGCGCAGCTCATTGGTATTGCGCCCTCGCAGTTTGTGGCGGTGGTGGCCCTGACCCAGTTGTTTGAAAACTTCCAACACGCCAATTTGCGCGTCAGCTTTGGTGCCATCGGTGAACGTCTGTGGGTCAGCCCACGGTTTCACCGCTTGCACCACGCGATTGGTTTGGGGCATGAGACGGCTCAGGGGGCAAACACAGTGCTCGGTGGCCACAACTTTGGCGTGCTCTTGCCATGGTGGGATGTGCTGTTTGGCACCGCCAACTTCGACCCACACTTTGAAGCCACCGGCATTCGCGACCAAGTAGAGGCGGGCGTTGATTACGGCGAAGGTTTCTGGTCGCAGCAGCGATTGGGTATCAAACGCCTCATGCAGGCTGTAGGGTTGTCTTCCACCCGTTAAATAGCTGCGGTATGCTTTTGGCATGCGTTTGTTTTTGGATTCTTTTTGGCGGGCACTGGCGTATTGCTTGATGCCCCGCGTGATGGTCCTCTCACTGCTGCCGCTGGCGATGCTGCTGGTGCTGTCGGTGAGCTGGGGCTATTTTTATTGGTCGCCCACCCAAGATTGGGTGCGCGAAATGCTCGCCTCGTGGCAAGTGCTGCAAGGCATGATGGATTGGCTGCAAGACAACGGCGCGGGTGAGTTGCAGGCGGTCATGGTGCCCTTGGTGGTGATTTTTGCCATCACACCCATCTTGGTGGTCATCTCTTTGTTGGCCGTCTCGCTCATGATGACACCCGCCTTGGTCGACTTGGTGGTGCAACGCCGCTTCGCGCATTTGGCGCTCAAGCATGGCGGCACCACACTCACCAGTTTGGCTTGGACGGTGGGCTCAACACTCATCGCCACGCTGGCCATGCTCATTTCGCTCCCGCTGTGGGCGGTACCGCCTTTGATGTTCATCGTGCCGCCCTTGATTTGGGGCTGGTTGAGCTACCGCGTGATGGTGTTTGATGCGTTGGTCATGCACGCCAGCCGCGAAGAGCGCTTGGCCATTGGTCGCCAGCACCGCCTTTGGTTGCTGCTCATTGGTGTGCTGACCGGCTACCTGGGGGCTTTGCCCAGTTTGGTGTGGGCCTCGGGTGCGGTGTTTGCTGCCGCATTCTTGGTGCTCATTCCTGCGGCGATCTGGATTTACGCCTTGGTGTTTGCCTTTACCTCGCTGTGGTTCACGCATTACAGCTTGGCTGCGCTAGAAGCCCTGCGGGCGGAGTCGGGTACGGTGGTCATGGGCGCTTCGGTGCCGTTGCCCACGGTAGTATCGGCCGATGACTCAAGCACACCTCCCAGCCTCTAAAGCTCGGCCAGAGATTGGCCTCATCATCGTTGGCGATGAAATCCTCTCGGGCAAACGTGCCGACAAGCACATGCCGAAACTCATTGAACTCTTGAGCGAACGCGGTCTGGCACTCGATTGGGCCGACTACGTGGGCGATTCGCCTGAACGCATCACCCGCACGTTGGCCCGTGCCTTTGAAAGCAACAGCCTTGTGTTTTCGTGCGGCGGCATTGGGGCTACGCCCGATGACCACACGCGCCAATGCGCTGGCAAAGCCTTAGGCGTTGATCTTGTTCTGCAACCCCAAGCCGAAGCTTTGATTCGCGAGCGCATGCAAGACACGGCCAAAGAACAGGGCGTGCCTTATGAGCCCGACCGCCATGACAACATTCACCGCTTGAACATGGGCGTGTTCCCTATGGGCGCGAGCATCATTCCTAACCCGTACAACAAGATTCCAGGCTTCACGTGCTATGGCGTTGGTGGCGGCGCGGTGCACTTTGTGCCCGGCTTTCCTGTGATGGCTTGGCCCATGATGGCGTGGGTGCTGGACACGCATTACGCGCATTTGTTTCAGCGTGAGGCGTGGGTGGAGCAATCCATCGTCATCTATGGCTCCATGGAGGCCACCATCACACCGTTGATGCAAGACCTTGAGCGTGACTTTGAAGGCATCAAGGTGTTCAGTTTGCCTAGCGTGGACCACCCAGAGCATGGCCGTCACATCGAATTGGGTGTGAAAGGTGCGCCTGAAAAAGTGGCACCCGCCTATGCAGCCATGTTGGCTGGGCTCCAACCGTTTGGTTTCAAATTCGGCCCTGAATTGGTGCGCAAAAATTAAAGAACCATTTTGGTGCAAAATTGCACCAAAATGGTTCGATTGGCTTTTTGGGATTTGACGCTTGCAATCGACTTTTGCTGCTAATTCGCAGCAATCTCAGGGCAAAATAGACGACTTGACGGTGACGCCAATGACAGTCGATGAAAGCCATTGCTGGCACAAAAACTGCATTCTCAAACCTCGAAACACTTTTTAACCCAACCTACCCTAGCAGGAGAACCTGATGGCCAAGACCGTCGCAGACGTAATGAAAATGGTGAAAGAGAACGAAGTTAAATTCGTTGACTTCCGTTTCACCGATACCCGTGGCAAATGGCAGCACATCACTGTGCCCGTGTCGCAGTTTGACGAAAGCAAGTTCGAAGAAGGTCAAGCGTTTGACGGTTCTTCTATTGCTGGCTGGAAAGGCATTGAAGCCTCTGACATGTTGTTGATGCCTGATGCCAACAGCGCCATCATCGATCCCTTCTTCGAAGAAGTTACTTTGGTTTTGATCTGCGACGTGATCGAACCTACAGACGGCAAAGCCTACGAGCGTGACCCACGTTCCATCGCCAAGCGCGCTGAGACTTACCTCAAACAATCTGGCTTGGGTGACACCGCTTACTTCGGTCCAGAACCCGAATTCTTCTTGTTTGACGAAGTGCGTTGGAGCACCGAGCCAAACAACACGTTCTACGCCATCAACGAATACGAAGGCCCATGGAACAGCGGCGAGAAAATCGAAGGCGGTAACCGCGGTCACCGTCCACGCGTCAAAGGTGGTTACTTCCCAGTGCCTCCCGTTGACAGCACACACGACATGCGCAGCGAAATGTCTTTGTTGCTCGAAGCCGTGGGTATCCCCGTCGAAGTGCACCACCACGAAGTGGCTGGCGCTGGCCAGTGCGAAATCGGCACCAAGTTCTCCACTTTGGTCGAGCGCGCTGACTGGACATTGCTGCAAAAGTACGTGATCCACAACGTGGCCAACGCTTACGGCAAAACAGCCACTTTCATGCCCAAGCCCTACGCTGGCGATAACGGTTCTGGCATGCACGTTCACCAGTCCATCTGGAAAGACGGCAAGAACTTGTTCGCAGGCAACGGCTACGCTGGCTTGTCTGATCTCGCCCTGTACTACATCGGCGGCATCATCAAGCACGCACGTGCTTTGAACGCGATCACCAACCCAGGTACCAACAGCTACAAGCGTTTGGTGCCTCACTTCGAAGCCCCAGTGCAATTGG
>Ga0213920_1000110_pt1 | contig 88575 bp, 84 predicted proteins | sample McNCre1117MG_FD_161054 | JGI IMG/M metagenome (GOLD analysis project Ga0213920, IMG submission 161054) | Freshwater microbial communities from McNutts Creek, Athens, Georgia, United States - 11-17 MG | ecosystem: Environmental > Aquatic > Freshwater > Creek | place: USA: Georgia | collected...
GGTAGGCAACCTTGGTGGAGATGTCTACTACGTGGTCGGCGAAGCGCTCGTGGTAGCGGCTGGCAAGAGTAACGTCCACGGTGTACATGGCGTTTTCCTTCCAGTCGTCGGCAAGTACCACCGAGAAAATGTGACGGTGCAGTTCGTCGACGCGGGCGTCCTCGGCCTGAATGTGGCGAGCTAGGTCGACATCGGTGTTGCGAAGCAGGCTTGCGCAACGCTTGGCCAGTTCGATGTCCAGCTTTCCCATTTCGGTGAAGGTGCTGCGAAGCACCTCAGGAACTGCGGCGCCTGGGTAGCGGTAGCGCGAGATCGAGGCGATGTGACCGGCTAGGGCGCCCATGCGCTCTAGCGATGCGCTAATACGAAGTGCAGAAACCAAGATTCGTAGGTCGCGGGCCACCGGTGACTGCTTGGCAAGGACTCGGATGACGATTTCATCCAGGGCAAGGGCGCGGCTTTCGTTGGCCTCAGCAAGGGCGATTGCCTCGTCTGCAAGAGCCACATCGCTGGTCAGGAAGGACTGCGAAGCCTTCTCCATGATGATGGTTACTGAATCGGCCAGTTCAACCAAACGATTCTGAACGTCAGCGAGCTGATTCTGAAACACTTCGCGCATTATGACCCTTTCGTCACTTTCCTAAGTAATCTTCCAGCCGATAGTTAACTGAGTAAAAACAAAACCTAAACAAGCAGGTAATTGAGCCTCAGATAACACCTTTGGAGTCCTCAAGTTACCAACATATGTCTTAGTCTGGGACTTGATACACCAGTTGTTAACCTATTAAACAACTTTTACTCGAGAGTCAGTTCATTGAAGCGATATTTAGGTGGCAACTCCGCCATGGAATTCGGTGGCGGAGACGAGATCTCGCTGCTGATTAATTCGCTCCTTGATGTCTTGGCTGCGGGCACCGTAATCATCGACAACAAGGGTGTCGTGGTGCGTGCCTCAAACAGTGCACTGAGCCTCGGGTTAGTGCATTCGCATTCGCTGGTTCACAAGGTCCTGGTCGATCTGGTTCACAAGGCTCGCAGCAGTCGCGAGGCCCTCGACGGCGAGTTTGACCTGGTCACTGGTATGCGCGGCGAACGCTCGTATGTGTACGCACGTGCCGGCCGAATCGACAGCAGTCACGTGCTTCTGGTGGTCGAAGACCGCACCGAATCGCGTCGAGTCGACGAGACCCGCAGAGATTTCATCGCTAACATTTCGCACGAACTCAAGACTCCAATTGGCGCCATCGCGCTATTGGCTGAGGCCTTGCAAGACGGCAAAGACGATCCCGATCTGGTTGCTCGCTTTGCTGAAAACCTGCAGCGTGAGGCCAACCGTTTGGCCAACCTGGTTCAAGACATCATTCAGCTGTCTCGGGTGCAGTCCGCAGACAGTCAAAAATACAACCAACCGGTTGACCTTTCGGGCGTGATCGCCGATGCAGTCGAACGCAACCAGGTGCTAGCCGAGACTAAAAACATCACGATAAAGGTTTCTGCTCCGCACGGCCACATCGTCTACGGCGACCGCGAGGCCCTGACCATGGCTGTCAAAAACCTGGTTGAAAATGCCGTGGTGTACTCCGACGAAAATTCGCAGGTTGGTATCGGACTTCGATCTGTGGGCGCGGTGGCAGAACTCTCGGTGACAGACAGCGGCGTTGGTATTTCTGTGGAAGATCAGGAACGAATCTTTGAACGCTTCTACCGAGTAGACCAGTCGCGCTCGCGTCAAACCGGTGGCACCGGGCTGGGTCTGGCAATCGTAAAGCACGTGGTGGCAAACCACCGCGGAGAGATCAGACTCTTCAGCCAGCCGGGAACCGGCTCGACCTTCACTATGCGCATTCCAGAAATGGTTGCCGAACTATCCGATGACAACGAGGAATAAGAAATGACAAAAGTACTGGTTGTAGAAGACGAGCAGTCACTGCGCGAACCGCTGGTGTTCCTGCTTCAAAAAGAGGGCTACCAGACCATTGAGGCCGAAGACGGCGTAAAGGCCCTGGCGCTGTTTGAGAGCGAAAAGCCAGACATCATCCTGCTTGACCTGATGCTTCCCGGCAAGAGCGGCACCGAAGTCTGTCGCACCATTCGCCTCAGCAGCAATGTGCCAATCATCATGGTCACTGCCAAGGACGACCTGATCGACAAGGTGGTTGGTCTGGAGATCGGTGCAGACGACTACCTCACCAAGCCGTACAAGACTCCGGAGCTTTTTGCTCGCATGAAGGCGATTCTGCGCCGTCAGGTAGAGCCGGCCATCGTTGCCGGAAACATTATTGAAGCCGGCCCGGTCAGCATGGACGTAGAGCGTCACCAGGTCTTTGTCCACGGCGAAAAGATTGCTATGCCGCTCAAGGAGTTTGAGCTGCTGGAACTCCTTCTAGAAAACGTGAATCGCGTTCTTACTCGCGGTCAAATCATCGATCGCGTCTGGGGCAGTAACTACTACGGCGACACCAAGACTCTCGATGTGCACATCAAGCGTATTCGCTCCAAGATTGAAGACGACCCGGCTCGACCGGTGCACCTGCTGACCGTTCGCGGTCTCGGTTATAAGTTTGAGGTTTAGGCCAGCAGCCTTCTGAAGTCAAAAGCTAATCCCGCTCGGCACCTGCCGAGCGGGATTAGCTTTTCAAAGAGTTTTGAATCGAACCTAGTTGGTTGCGCTTGGGCTTGGGGCAGCGGTTGCTGCCGGAGTTGCGCTTGAACCCATAGATGCAACCAGGTTCTTGTAGTAGTCGATGGTGCCATCAAGCACTGGAATGCTGAGGGTGAACCAGTTCTTTCCTGCGTCTGCGCTTACCTTTGCCACGAGCAGAGTGCCTGGCTTGCCGCTCAGCGCCAAAGTGCTGGTGTGGGCATCGGCATAGCCGAAGCCGTAAGCCTGACCAGGGTCAACCTTGAAGGTCTCCTGCTGGCCGGCATCTCCGGAAAGTTCGATGGTGACGTTTTGGGCCTTGGTGCCGCCGTTGATGGCGGTGCCGTAGAGGGTGTAGTCGGTGCCGTTGGTGAGCACAAAGAAGTTGCGCAGCGCAACCTGCTGGTTACGAGCAATGTGAAGCTCTAGGCCGGATCCGTCGCTAGGTGCGTAAGACTGCAGGGTGTCTGGATGTGGGTTAAAGCTGCAACCAGTTGCAGAGAGCATTACCCCTGCCACGATGGCGGCTGCGGCGAGCTTACGAACTACCAATTTTCCTCCTGCGAACGCAAATAGCGTTTCCATTTTACTCCTAATAATTTGGGCTTTCTGTGGTAAAATTGACCTTTCTGAAGGGAATTTCACATGCGTTTTGAGATTGGCGAGACAGTCGTATACCCACACCACGGTGCGGCCGAGATCGTCGAAAAGGCAGAACGCACCATCCGTGGCGAAACCAAGGCATACCTGCAGCTAAAGGTTGCCCAGAGTGAACTAACCATCTGGGTCCCTCAAGAAAACGTTGAGATGGTTGGCGTTCGAGACGTTATCAACAACGAAGGTGTCGAGGAAGTTTTCGGCGTACTTCGTGCGGAATTCATCGAAGAACCAACCAACTGGAGCCGCCGCTACAAGGCAAACCTTGAGAAGCTGGCATCGGGCGATGTAGTCAAGGTTTCAGAGGTAGTGCGAGACCTATGGCGCCGCGACCAGGACCGCGGTCTCTCGGCCGGCGAAAAGCGTATGCTCGCCAAGGCACGTCAGATTCTGGTTTCCGAACTTGCCCTTGCTCGCCGCGTCGACGAAGTTGCTGCTTCGGCAGAGCTCGACGAAGTTCTCGCTTCCTAGCCAAAGCCCACCCAGCCCATGCGTGATCTTGCGGTGGTCCTGGTGGCTGCCGGTCAAGGCACTCGCCTCGGCTTGAACATTCCCAAGGCGTTCGTCCCGCTTCACGGTGTCACTCTGGTAGAGCACGCTATTCGCAATCTTTTGCCCACCGATGGCCTGCGCCAAATCGTGCTGGTCGCACCCCAGTCGCACCTTCCGCAGGCTCGTGCAATCGTGGTTCCGCTACTTACCGACGGCATCATCATCGATGTGGTGGCCGGTGGCGAAACCCGCCAGGGTTCAATTGCTGCCGGGCTAAAGCCACTGCTGGCTGGAATCCAGACAGTGCTCGTCCACGACGCAGCTCGCTGCCTCACCCCGTTTTCGGTGTTCAATCGAGTGGCTGCTGCGGTTCGCGAGTCGCTTGCAGTTGGAGATCCGGTTGGTGTTATCCCCGTGCTGCCAGTTGTCGACACCATAAAGCGGGCCGATGGCGTGACAGTGGTAGACACGGTGGACCGCAACCAACTGCGCATCGCCCAGACGCCCCAGGGTTTCCCGAGACAAAACCTGGTTGAGGCCTACGCAGCGGCCACAACCGAGCACACCGATGATGCTGCGCTATTCCAAGATGCCGGCGGTCGAGTAATCGCAGTCATTGGCGACTCAGCAGCACTCAAGATCACCACCACTTCAGATTTGGCAGCCGCCGAAAGGCTCTTGGCGCTGGATCAGCGCACCGGAATCGGTACAGATGTTCATCGGTTTGCTTCCGATGGCCGAAAGCCCCTGGTCCTGGCCGGCATCGAATGGCCAGAGGAAACGGCGCTCGAAGGCCACTCCGACGGCGATGCCGTCGCTCACGCAGTTGTTGATGCTCTGCTTTCGGCAGCCGGCCTGGGCGACATCGGTGGCAACTTTGGCGTGGACCGCCCAGAGTATGCCGGTGCCAGCGGTGAGGTATTCATTAAGGCCACCTTGGAGCTACTTGCTCAGAATGGTTGGCGCGTGGTCAACGTGGGGGTTCAGGTAATTGGCAATCGTCCTAAGCTGAGCCCAAGGCGACAGCTGGCCGAAGAGCAAATGACCCGGTTGGTGGGCGCTCCGGTAACCATCGGTGCAACCACCACGGATGGTCTTGGTTTCCTCGGAAACAGCGAGGGTGTGGCGGCAGTTGCAACCGCGCTCATCGTGGGCACGCCAAAGGTAGGCTAACCCTGTGAGCCTTAGTCTTTACGATTCGCACAGCCAGAGCGCACGCACCTTCACCCCGTTGACGCCAGGGCAAGTGGGCATCTACCTCTGTGGCCCAACCGTACAGAGCGAACCGCACGTTGGTCACCTTCGCTCGGCCTTGGTTTACGATCAGCTACGAAACTGGCTGCTCTCCAAGGGGCTACAGGTTACTCTGGTGCGCAATGTCACCGACATCGATGACAAGGTGCTCGCCAACGCAGCCGAGCGAGGTCTGGATTGGTGGGCTCTCGCTTATCAAATGGAGCAGGCTTTCAATGCAGCCTATGCCGCTTTGGCCATCAAGCCGCCAAGCTATGAGCCACGTGCTACCGGTTCAATCCCCGAGATGCTTGCGCTAATCGAAAGACTTATCGCCAACGGCTATGCGTATCAGGCCACCGATGGCAGTGCAGACGTTTACTTTGCAGCCAGCAAGTGGGCCAGCTACGGCGAACTGACCAATCAGAAAATCGACGACATGGTCGACTCTGATGACACCGAGACCCGCGGCAAGGCAGACCCACGCGACTTCGCACTCTGGAAGGCCTCGAAGCCTGGAGAGCCATCCACCGCTGGCTGGACCAGCAGGTTTGGCACCGGGCGTCCAGGCTGGCACATCGAATGCTCGGCAATGAGCACCAAATATCTGGGCAGTGCGTTCGATATTCACGGTGGCGGTCTAGACCTGCGCTTCCCACACCACGAGAACGAACTGGCACAGTCGCGCGCTGCCGGCGACGGCTTTGCCAATTTCTGGCTGCACAACGGCTTGGTTAACGTCAACGGCCAGAAGATGAGCAAATCGCTCGGAAACAGCGTTTTTGCTGCCGATCTGCTTTCCCTTGGGACGCCACTCGCAGTACGCTTCTGGCTGGGCTCGGCCCACTATCGTTCCGTTCTCGACTATTCGCAAACCTCGATCTCGGAGGCCCAGGCAGCGGTCGATCGCATCGATGGCTTTCTGAAGCGTGCCTATCGCGTCGTTGGCACCGACAAGGCGCTCGCCAACTTCGATGCGGCAAACCTTTCGGCAAACCACTCTCTGCTGCCGGCTGCATTTACCGCAGCGATGGATGAAGACCTCAACATTCCGCAGGCCATCGGGGCTATTTTTGAGGCCGTGCGCGCCGGAAATGTGGCGCTAGACAGCGGCGACCACGAAACTGCCACTGTCCTTACCCTGCAGGTTCGAAGTATGCTTAATGTTTTGGGCATTGACCCGATGGCTCCCGAATGGGCGGCCACCGGCTCCAGCAAAGAGCACCAGGTGCTCGATTCCCTAATCCAGTACCTGCTGGAAGAGCGCAAATTGGCCCGTGCCAATAAAGATTTTGCTCGAGCGGATTCAATCCGCGATCAACTTTCGGCATCCGGAATTACGCTAAGTGACGGAGCCGACTCAACTCATTGGAGTGTAAATGGCTAGCATTCGCCGCCCGGGCGCTATCAAGCGCGTTAAGGGCAACGGAGCCGCAGGTGGAACCGGTGGCAAGAACAAGAAGGCTCTCGAAGGCAAGGGTCCAACCCCTAAGGCCGAAGACCGCAAGGGTCACCCCAAGCAAAAGGCCAAGGAGCGTCGTGAGAAGTATGAGGCGCGCGGTCTAAAGAAGGGCGAGTACCTCGCACCGACAGCCCGCACCGCTGGTGCCGCGGGCGCAAGTGCTCGCAAGTCGCAGACTGTTGCTAAGGCTGTGGACGCCAACGAAGTACTTTCAGGCCGCAACTCGGTGCTGGAGGCCCTTCGTGCCAAGATTCCGGCAACCGCCATGTACCTTGCGCTTCGCATCGAAATGGATGACCGCGTAAAGGAAGCCATCACCCTGGCCAACCACCGCAACATCCCAATTCACGAGGTCACCCGCCCAGAAATCGACCGCATGACTGGAATGGACTCGGTCCACCAGGGCATCGCGCTTCAGGTCCCGCCTTACAAGTACGCCCACCCGATGGACATGCTCGACAACATTCTGAGCCGCGACCAGGTTCCGCTTTTGGTGGCACTTGATGGCATCACCGATCCACGCAACCTGGGTGCAATCATTCGTTCGGTGGCAGCCTTCGGTGGCCAGGGTGTCATCTTGCCTCAGCGTCGGTCAACCGGAGTAACTGCTTCTGCTTGGAAGACTTCGGCCGGTGCCGCGGCCCGGGTTCCGGTTGCCCTTGCTGGCAACCTGACCAGCACGCTCAAAGAGTTCAAGAAGCGCGGCCTGTTTGTAATCGGTCTCGACGGCGGGGGAGACATGCAGTTGCAGGACTTCCACCTTGCCACCGAGCCGGTCGTTCTCGTAGTCGGCTCCGAGGGCAAGGGCCTCTCGCGCCTGGTTCAGGAGAACTGCGACGCAATCGTGAGTATTCCAATCACCTCGGCCACCGAGAGCCTTAACGCGGGTATTGCCGCGAGCGTGACGCTATACGAAGTGGCGCGTCGCCGTGGGGCAAAGAAGTAAGACTCTAAGCAAATCGCTAAGCAAGAATCCCGCCGAGGTTGCCTCGGCGGGATTCTTTTTGCTCTGCCTATGTAACGACGGTTTAGACCAAATCGCGCCAGTCCACGTCATCATCATCTATCACCGTGATGGTTCCAGTGGGAACCGGGTTTGGCAGTGTGATGTTTCCAGTTGTATTTGGCATCAACAGCGCTTCTTCATCGCGGCGTTGACTCAGTACGGTGGTGACATAGTCTTGCACGGCAATCTGCACCGCAACATCGTGGCCGGCGCGCTCGCTCATGTACCAGCGGTGCTCGAGAACCTGGTGATATACCTCGGCTGGTTCAAGCTTCCCGGTTAGGTGCTTGGGAATGGCCAGTATCACCGGCTCAAAGGCATGGCTCAACCACTCGTGGGCCAAGACCTCTTCGTCGGCACCCAGCCGCTTGTGCTCGCTGCGGTACTGGTCCAGATCGTTTAGGAGCCGGCGAGCCTGGTTCTCTTCCACGTCAAGACCGGTCAGGCGCAACAGCCTGCGTCCGTGGTGGCCGGCGTCTACCACCTTCGGCTGAATCCTGACGGTGTTGCCGCTTCCGCCTGTCGTTATCGACAGTTCCTCGATATCGAAGCCAAGTGAGTTCAGCTTGCTCACCCGCTGATTGATCTTCCAGCGTTCATCGGTGCTCAGCGTTTGGGCGCTGGTGAGTGCACTCCAGAGTTCGCGGTAGGCGCTGACGATTCGGCCAGAAACCGCAACTGGGTCAACGCCCGGAGCAGCATGGCCGCTGGCCATCAGGTCCATCAGCTCGCCTGCGATGTTGACGCGCGCAATCTCAAGGTCGTTCTCGCGCTGGCCATTGCTGAGTCCGCGCTCATAGAGGTGACCGGTCTCGGCATCTACCAGGTAGGCGGCGAAAGAACCGGCATCGCGCCGAAACAGAGTGTTGGAAAGACTCACATCTCCCCAAAAGAACCCTGCAATGTGCAGGCGAACCAGCAGAAGTGCCAGGGCATCAACCAGGCGAGTGGCGGTATCGGCTCGCAGCCCTTGGCTCCACATTGCTCGGTAGGGGAGAGAGAATTTCAAGTGCCTGGTGATCAGCACCGAAGGCAACGGCTCGCCATCGGGGGTCTCTCGGCCATCGATGATGGCGAATGGTTCGACACACGGAACATCAAGTTTGATCAGGTTCTTGAGCATCTCGTATTCGCGCAGCGAGAGCTCTGGAAGGGTTTCCTTGATGGCGATCACGTAATCGCCCAGGTGAGCGAAGCGCACGGTGTGGCGACTGAGGCCCTTGGGGAGCGCAGCAATGTTTTCGCTGGGCCAGTCCTCTAACGGCAAATGCCACGGTAGATCCAGCAGTGCTGGTTCTACCGTGGCAGCCGTGATTTCCAGTTTGGAAGTCACTGAAAGGTATTTCTGCGCTTAGTTAAGGCGCTCGCCCGACTCAACGTCGAACAGGTGGATGATGCCCTCGCCGATGCCAAGGGTAACCTTGTCGCCCGAGTGTGGGTGGTCGGTGCCGTGAACACGAGCAACAACCTCGGTGGCAACACCATCGATGGTTGCAGTGCTGTAGGCAAAGCCGTCTGCGCCGAGCTCTTCAACAACATCGATGTTCACGCTTAGACCGGCACCGGTGGTGACGTCTAGACCCTCTGGGCGGATACCTACGGTTACCTTCTTGGCGGAGGTCTTTGCCAGTACGTCGGCTGCAACCGGAATAACGGCAGAACCAAACTGTACGCCGCCCTCAACGATGTCTAGCTGCAGCAGGTTCATGGCTGGCGAGCCGATGAAGCCAGCAACAAAGACGTTGGCTGGGCGCTCGTAGAGGTTACGTGGGGTGTCAACCTGCTGTAGCAAGCCGTCCTTTAGAACCGCAACGCGGTCTCCCATGGTCATTGCCTCAACCTGGTCGTGGGTTACGTAAACGGTGGTTACGCCCAGACGACGCTGCAGCGAGGCAATCTGGGTGCGGGTCTGAACACGGAGCTTGGCATCCAGGTTGGATAGCGGCTCGTCCATCAGGAACACCTGTGGGTTACGAACAATGGCACGACCCATTGCTACACGCTGACGCTGACCACCCGAAAGGGCCTTTGGCTTGCGCGAAAGGTAAGGCTCTAGGTCAAGAATCTTTGCAGCCTCAAGCACGCGAGCAGCGCGCTCTTCCTTAGCGACGCCGGCAATCTTTAGAGCGAAGCCCATGTTCTCGGCAACGGTCATGTGTGGGTACAGCGCGTAGTTCTGGAAAACCATGGCGATGTCGCGGTCCTTAGGAGGAACGTTGGTTACGTCGCGGTCGCCGATGAGGATGCGACCCTCGTTTACGTCTTCCAGGCCTGCAAGCATGCGTAGGGTGGTGGACTTACCGCAACCCGATGGGCCGACCAGAACCAGGAACTCACCATCGGCGATTTCAAGGTTGATCTTGTTAACTGCTGCTCGAGTGCCACCTGGGTAAAGGCGAGTGGCCATGTCGAAAGTTACTGATGCCATTTTTAGTTCTCTTTCATCGGCAGGTACGTGCCGAACGATCCGTAGTGAAATGAGCCTGAGCAAATACTCAGGTAACTCCATTATTCCAGTGTTACCGTGCTGAGGTATATTTATAGGGCGCGCTAAAAGGTAACCTTTGGGTCACACTTTTAGCGGTTTCTGAGTAAGGACTCCAATGCCAGCAAATGAACCACGCCAATCTCGCGCCGAGCAGCGCGAGGCCACCCGCGATAAGGCTCGTAAACTGCGCGAGGCCAACGCCCGCAAGGAACGCAACAAGAGCACAACCATCCGGGTCTCCGTCATCGCCGGAATCCTGGTTGTAGTCGGCCTGATCGGCCTAACCATCTTCAGTGGCATCAACCAGAACAATGCGGTTTCTGGTGGTCCCGCCAACCTGCTGTACAACAGCGGTATCAAGCTTGGCACCAACCTCGAGGCCTACACCAAGACCCAAACCCCTGCACCCGCGCCATCGGCAACCAGCGCAACCACTGCAAAGGTGCCAAACATCGTCGTTTACATCGACTACCAGTGCCCTATCTGTGGCATGTTTGAGGCTGGCAACGCCGAGCAACTGCGCAGCTGGGTCAAGACCGGTGCAGCCACCCTCGAAATCCACCCGATTTCGTTCTTGGATGGCCGTGGTTCGCCAAACACCTACTCGAGTCGTGCTGCCAACGCTGCGCTGTGTGTCGCCAACTACAGCCCAAATCAGTTCTTCGACTACAGCGCAACCCTGTTTGCTCACCAGCCAGCCGAGGGGACTCCGGGTCCAGAAAACCCTGAGCTAATTCAGCGGGCCAACGAGGTTAAGGTTCTGAACCAAGACAAGATCGCCAACTGCATCAACAACAAGAGCTATGGCAAGTGGTTGGCAGACACCACCACTAAGGTTTTGGACCCTTCGTACAAGATTGCCGGGGCTACCTTTGGCGTAACCGGAACCCCTACCATCGTTGTCAACGGCAACCAGTACACCTGGAACACTCAGGCAGACCTCACCAGTGCGGCTCGTTTCGCGCAGTGGGTTCAGACCTCGATGAAATAGGTCAAGACGCTCCAAGGCTTCAACGCCTCAAACTAGACGGTTCAGCTTTCTGGACCGTCTAGTTTTTTTGCCCGGGTCATTTGGTGTGCAAAATCGGCACAATAAAGTGCCAGCCCAGCCACCACCAGAAAATGATCAGGCCGAGACGAGTGCCACGATTGCGCATGATTCCGCGCAGCATCTGGCCGAATGAAGCCATTTTCGGGTGCTGGTTGTCGCGCGTTGCAAACCAGAGAGCAAAGCCCACAAATAGAAATACAAGGTAGCCGGCGGTTATGAAATCTGCTGTGGTCACTATTTGCGTCCCGCCTTCAGCAATCCAAAACCCACCATCAGCCAGGCCACAACAAAGCCTGCCTTGCCGATCACCGAGTTGAGTACCGGGTCTAGCAGTAGCGAAATCGTCGGAAATTCGGTGTGAGTTTCATTCAATTGGCCAAGGATGTTGGCGGCGAATTCCCATAGACAAACAACTACGGCCCAGCTGGACCAGAGCAACCGGGCGTTGGCCTCGCGCTTTGCAAGTTTGACTCCCGAGTTGGCATTTTCGCCCCAGGCCAGCGGAATGACTACTACTAGGGCAACAAGCAATATGAAGGCAGAGAGTGCGCTGTGGCGGGGTATCAGCCCAAGCGAGAGCAGCAGAACCACGCCCGCCCACTCCAGGTAGCGAACCCTATTGAAGCGTTCCGCCGGGAACGACACCGTGCGCAAGGCCGTGGTCGATAGCAAAATCAAAATGGTGCTGGTGATGAAGATAATCTCATCCACGAGGCTTCCGCGGAAGACCTGGAGTGCACTGCACAAGCCAAAAGCCGCCACCCAAAGTGATATTGGGTGACGGCTTTCGTTCTGCATGTTCTTGAGCATAACGCTAGGGGAAGGTTATGTTCCAGAACCTGCTGCAAACCAGAGAAACGTCAGCTTGCTCCGGCGATGCCTGGCGGACTACCGCTAATCGGCCAGGCACATCTATTTAGTTTTTGCAGCCCGAGCGGGGAAACTGAGCTACTGGATTCCCTTGCAGTCATCCCAGGTGTTGGTTGGGCTGGCTGCAGTGGAGTTCTTCAGTTGAGTGACACCGGTCTTGTCGTAGACGCCAATAACTGGTTTGGCGGGAGTGACACTGGTGTCCCAGCTCAACTTGATTCGGTAGGGGGTGTTGTTGGCCACTGGGTCTGGCAGTGGGTTCATGTAACCCAGCTGCGGCAAAGTGCCCGACGCGTTGCTATAGAGATCGGTGCTACCGCTCCACGTCGTGGTCAGATTGTCGTTCAGCCAGCCGTTGGAAGCCACGTTGACTGTGTTCCAGTCGGTGGTGCAACTCTTGATGGAAGCGTTTCGAGTTGCACCCCCAACGGCTACGAACACAATCGAGGTGAGAATGCCCAAGATAACTACCGTGATCAGCATTTCAATCAGCGAGAAGCCTGCATCGTTGCGGTTTGACAATGTCTTAGGCATTTTCGGTCCCTAGTACTTGATGTTGGTGGTGAGACTGGTTACTGCCTCGTGGTTGGCAGGGTGGCGACCAGAGTCATCGTTTACGTAAACGGTGGCGATGGTCATGCGGCGGGTCGCAGCGTTCTTGAGGTACAGCTCAACGAAGCGTCCATCGCGATAGTTTCCGGCAACCGCTGGGGTGACCTTGCCGCCCTGGCCATCCACGTGAATGGTCATTGCCAGCGAGAGGATGCCCTGCTCGATAACCCACTTCGACCACTTGCTGCTGGAGAAGTTGACCGATGCGGCTGGCGAGAACCACGAGCCGTGAACGGTGAGGCAGTCGAGGCAGTAAGAGTTGGTGAAGTGAACGTCCGACTTGTCGTCAATTTTCTTCACGTTGACTGCACTAACTGCCTTGGCCTTGTCATCCGAGCTCATCTTGGCCACGGTGGTGTAAAGCCGAGATGCATAGCTGTTCTGCTCGCTCGAACTCCAGGTGTCGAAGGACTCCGAACCGTCGTGGTTGTCGCCCTTGTGGTAGGAGGCATACTCGGCTGCGCTGCTGTCGCGCTCCGCGTCCTTGCCGTCGGAAGTGGTGATCTTGCTGTCTTCAGTCCAGAGATCGTAGGTCTGCGAAGAGTTTTTCTTGCCGTCGGCGCTCCAGTAGAACTGGTTGAGCTTGTGATCGTATTCGGTTTTGCGAGGAGCATAGATAACAGGCTTGATTCGGTTCTTATCGCTGTCATAGGAGCCACTGGCAATTGCGGTCAGGCTGCAGAGGTAAACCTTGGCCTTGGTCTGGCGAACAAAGGTTCCCTTGTTGAACTGGAATTGCACGCCCGATGCGCTGGGGTCGCAGTCGGTGTTGCCGCTCTTTGGTGAACCGCCGATGACGGTTCCCTTCTTGATCCACCACTCAGAGCCGGTGCCCGCGGTGTCATTGAACCGGTATGTTCCGGTCTTGAAAACGACGGTTGAGCCACAGTTTGAGAGCCAGCTGAGGTGGCTGATCATCGCACTGTTGAGGTTGGCGAAGCCTGCAGGCACGTTTGCTGTTGGCACCGAGACGTAAATCGTGGAAGTTGGGCACGGAGACTCCGACAAGTTGTCAGAGAAAGTGGCCAAGTTCTTAGTGGCGTCTATCGTTCTCGAATCCTTGGCGCTGCCATCGTGACCGTAGTTGGTCTGGTTGGCAATCTCTTCTTCGGTCTTCGTCTTCACCGAAGGGTCTACCGTTACCTTGTTGACAGTTTTTCCACTGTTGTTTGTACCGCTAATTTCATTTGGCGGAGTTACCGCAGTCTGGTTGATTGGAACTGGCTGGCCAGGAACAGTGTCGAGTCCGAAGACGCAGCTGGTTTGGCCAACGCTGGCCCCGTTCACGTTCATGGTTCCGCCAGAAACGGTTAGCTTGGTGCTTGGGCATCCGGTTCCATCGTTGACGATGTTGATTCCGGCGTCGGTGCCGGTAACACAGCCTGGGCCGCTGGTGCACGAGCCGGTGACCACCCAAGAAGCAAGTGGTCCGCTGTTACCCGAGTTAGCCGACTGGCTGCAGGAAACCGAGATGGTGGTGCCATCCGGTGCAACGTAGTCGGGGAAGACGGCCTTGGAGCAGTCGCCGCCGGCACTGGTGACATCGCCAAGCAACTTTCCAATGCCCTGGGCGCTGGTGTTGTTAATGATGGCCAGGGTCTGCTCGATGGCGCTGTTGATAGCAGCCTCTTTAGCCTGGGTCTGGGTGATGTTGGTGGTGGTTGCCTTCTTAGCGGAGGCGGTGAACAGGAAGACCGAGCTGAGCCACAGACTCAGGAAGATCACCATGATCAGGACCAGTGCGAGGATGTTGCCCTCGTCGGCCTTTCCCCTCAGGAAAGAGCCAGATTTCCAGCTTCTCATTTTTAGTTACCGATCTTTCTTGTTAGCAGTTGAGTCAATGAGTCGCTGTACTTAACGTCACTGCTCGACAGGTTGACGGCGTCGCTAACCGCTTCTCCAGGAGTGGAGTCGGAGTTGCTTGCCAAGTATGGAAATCTGAATTGGAAGTAGGAGTAGATAGCGTTGGAGCCCGAAGCGGTTGAGGTGCCCGCTAGGTTGCAGGGGCTCCCGGTGCTGGCTCCAAGGGTTGGTGCTGGAGTGGCTGTGCTGCCATCGTTTGGAGAAGAACACAGCATGACGCCGAAGTTGCTGCTTCCGGCTGCTACTGCTCCAAACGCCTGAGCATTGAAGTTGGCGCGGGGAATGCTGACCATAAGTCTCTGGCTAACCACGTCTGAGTTAGAGATACCGAAGCTGTCGTAGCAGGAAACTCGCCACAGTTCGTAGTCGTTGGAGGTTGTGTTGCCACGAATCTCGTACCCAACCCAGTAGTAGGAGGGCTCGACGAAAGTTGGCGTGCTGGTTGTGTTGCCAGTCATGTCGACCCAGAGCACCGGCATTGAGATGAGTGGTCGCACAAAGTTTGCCGAACTAGCGTCGGTCCAATCGGTGGCCACGCCATTCTTGCGCCAGCTGCTGCAGAGGTAGTTGGTGCCAATCGAGTCTGCTGGTGCGGTCTCGCCAAACGTAAATACATCGGCGGCAGATCCAATATCGCTTCTCAGGTTGCGGGTAAAGCCAACAATTTGGTTGGTGGAGACCACCTGGTTGACGGTTCCGGTCAGGCTATTGGCGGCATCATTGGTCAGCCGGAAGAGTGTGATTGCCACCAGCGCCGTGATGACGGTTGCCACCATAACCTCAACCAGGGTTAGACCCTCGTCTTTGCGCAGTCGTGAGCCGACCATTTTGCGAATAGTTTGCAGGTTCATTAGCACTTCACCGTCACTGTCACAGGAATGGCCAAGCCGGTGGCGTAATCGTTTAGGTATCCGATTGTTGCTGTGTCGGTTGGGTGGTAGCTGCTGGTTGCGTTTAGTCCGTAACAGAGCATTCCGGCACCAGATCCGTGCTTGATGGATACTGTTCCGCTGTAGAGGTTGGAGCCGTAGCTGAAGGCTCCGGTGCTGGTTGTGACAACCCTGGATGGGCTTGCCGCCGAGTAAGTGACGTCTACTGCACTCGATCCGTTGGCGCCGATGCGCTGGATGTATCCGGTGTTGGCGACAGTCTTTAGCGAAATTGAACAGGTAGAGCTGGTGGTCCAGAAACTGGTGCAGCCGGACTTGGAGGTTAGGTCGAGTGTGCTGGTGTCAACTGCCAGCTTTGGGCGCGTCACGATGTTGAAGCCTCCAGCCACCTGCATCGTGCTAGACAAACCGCCGCCAACTGCAGTGAAGGTAATCGGGAAGGTGCCGTAACCAGCAATTGTTGGGTCGTAGCTGAGCACACCGGTGTTGGTAGAAACTGTCTTACCGTTTACGGTCTGAGTAGTCACGGTGCTGACCACCTTCCAGGGGATACCCGCCGAAGAACCTGTGCTCTGGAACGCAACGGGCGTTGCAGGGTTTCCGCCGGCAAGGGTGAACGAACGCTGACCGGTGCTGGCGGCTGCGTTGTAAACAGCGCAGGTGGTTGGCTTGATGTTGTCTTCGGCCGATGGGGGAGGCATGATGCCGCAGCCTTCGAGGGCAACCCAGTCGGTCTTGGTTCCGCTGGCCAACGTGATGGTTGGGTAAACCGTGTAGCTGAGAGCGGCATTCTGCGCTGCGGTTGCTGTAACGGCATCGTGCGCGCCAACGGCTAGAGAGTAAGTGCCTGCGGTAGTGGCCTTGGCCGCACTAACGGTAAGCACATAGGTGGCTGGGTCAATTGCTGCAGTAACGCCGGCAACATTGGGAACCAAGGCATTCCAGACGGTGTCGGCAACGTCGGCACAGGTTGTCGACAGCGGCGAAATGGAACTCTGGCTATCGCCGGCAACGATGCCCAGGCTGGCGATGGCGTTCACCGCATAGTTGCAGTTATTGCCCATCTTGTTTGCAGTGTCTAGTACCAGCTTGACCACATCGCGGGTGCGGGGAGTTGCCGACATCGAGGTGTCGGTGTAGGCGATGGTGATCTTCTGCTTGTACTGTGCGCCGCTGGTCACGTTGATCCAGGAGGAGCAAGGCACCCAGTCATTTACCTTGTCTGACCAAACCGAAACTGACTTGATTGTTTCGTTGCTTGGCAGGCTCTGACTGCTGTAAGGGTTGGTGTTGCCAGAGTCGCAGGCGCTGAATCCAACCTTGGCCAGGGTGTCCGAGCCAATCTGCAGCGCGTTTTCGGCGTAAGCAACCTGGCTCATCTTGCGCTGTGCCAGCTGACTGGTGTTAATGCCACCCAGCAGCGACATGCCAACCACTCCAAGAACCACAACACCGATGATGACTTCGACCAGTGATGATCCGCGCTCGGACCCCCATAAAAGTTTGCGTATTTTGTTCACGGCTAACCCCCTAGGCTCGTCGAGTTGTAAATGCCGTACATGGCAGAAACCAGTGCCACGGCTACGAATCCGGTGCCGCCGCCGATGAGCAGCAGAACCACCGGTTCGATCAGTGCGGTCAGGTTTTTCAGGCGGTAGTCAACCTCGCCCGAGTAGTAGGTGGCTGCGTGGCCCAGCTGCTGCGATAGCAGGCCGGATTGCTCGCCAACGCGGAAAATCTGGACTGCCTCGGCTGGGAAAAGCTTGCTCTTCTCCAGCGGGTCGGCTAGGCCGCGGCCACCAATCACGCCATCGCGGGTCTCTAGAATCGCCTTTTCGTAAGCCTTGTTGCCAAGCACATCAGCCGAAAGCTTGAGGCTCTCAACCAGGGTGACTCCGGTGTTGTTTAGGCTTCCAAGAATGCGGCAGAAACGCTCCAGCGCCACCAGCTGCAAAATTGGCCCAAAGATTGGAATCTTTAGTGTCATTCCATCGATGACCAGGTGGCCGGCCTTGGTCTTCTTGAAGCCGATGAAGGCTGCAATCACAACAATCAAACCGATGAGCAAGGCCCACCAGTAGGTAGAGATGAAGCCGGTTAGGGTCAGCAGCGCTGCCGTGGCGGGTGGCAGGGCGGTGTGAAGGCTGGCGAAGAAGTTCTTGAACTTAGGCAAAACCACGGTGGACAAAACCACGATGGCGCCGACGCCCAGAAGTGCCAGTACGGCCGGGTAGTACATAGCCGACTTCACGGCGCGCGCCGAGGCGAGGTCGCGCTCCAGATACTGGGCCAGGGTGTCGAAGGTTCCCGAAAGGTCGCCGGTGCGCTCTGCCGCACCCAGGATGGCGATGTAGTAGGCGGGGAAAACGTGAGTGTGCTCTTTGGCAGAGTTGGCCAGGGTGTCGCCGTCGCGGATGTCGTCCACCATGGCCTCGAGGGCGCTGCGCATCGGTGCGCTCTTAGTCGAGCTGGCCAGCATGTGCATTGCCTGCATGATCGGGACTCCGGCGGCGGTAAAGGCGGCAAGCTGGCGGGTTACCTGCAGCAGAATATCGCCACGCACGGTGCTGCCAAATTCGGTTTGCAGCAGCGGCTTTACCTCGCGGATGCTGACCAGGGTCAGTGCCGGGTCTGCGCTGATCATGCGGGCGCGACTGCGGCTCGGTGCCTCGATCTTGCGGGTGACTTTTTTGCCCTGCGCGTTGGTTGACACGACGTTCCACTTGCGTGGACCGGCGGGCTTGGCGGGTGCTGAATTCTTCGGCTTCTTAGTGAACATCTTTGGTCACCAATCGGGTAGCCTCTTGCACGGTGGTGCGTCCGGCCATTGCCAAGACGTAGGCCTCGTTCTCGAGGGAGCGGTAGCCCTCGGAAACGGCCATAGCCTGAAGTTCAAACGGGTCTGGGCGCTTTGAGATCAGCTCGCGCATCGAATCAGACACCTCAAATACCTGATACACGCCCACGCGATCGCGGTAACCAGAGCCGCGGCATACGGCACAGCCGAGGCCCTTTCGAAGGGTCAATTTTTTGGGAAGTTTGAACTCGTGCAGCATCAGGCGCTCCGACTCGCTGGCCTCGTATTCGGTGGCACAATAGTCGCAAACCTTGCGAACCAGACGCTGAGCGATCACTCCGCGAAGCGAAGCGGCCACCAGGTAGGGCTCGATTTCCATCTGGAACAAGCGGTAGATAGCACTCAGGGCATCGGTGGCGTGAAGCGAGGTGATCACGAGGCGTCCCGACAGTGCTGCCTGCACCGAAATACGGGCGGTCTCGCTGTCACGAGTCTCGCCAACCAGGATCACGTCCGGGTCTTGACGAAGCAGGGCACGCAGCTGGGTGGCGAATCCGATGCCAAGTTCTTCAACCACTGGAATGTGGTTGATGCCCTTCATCACGTACTCAACCGGGTCCTCGATGGTACTGACGTTGAGGTTTTCAACATCGAGGTCGTGCAGCGCGGAGTGCAGGGTTGTGGTCTTGCCAGAGCCGGTAGGTCCGGCGGTGATTACCAGTCCGTGCTGAGCGTGAACCATGCGGCGCACCTTGCTCAACTGTTCTTCGCCCAGGCCAAGACCGGACAGGTCGGTAAGTGCCTTGCGAGTGTCGAGCAAACGCATAACGGCCTTCTCGCCGTAGAGGGTGGTTACGGTGGCAAGGCGGCAGTCGATTTGGCGCGAGTCCACGTTGATGGAGAACTGTCCATCTTGAGGACGACGACGCTCGACGATGTTGATCTTTGCCAGCACCTTCAGGCGGCTAACGAAAGGTGCAGCCAGGTCGGCGGGAAGGCTGACTACGGTTTCGAGGTGGCCATCGACGCGGGCGCGAATGACAAGGTTTGAGTCGGTTGGTTCAACGTGGATGTCGGATGCGCGCAGCTTGACCGCACGCTCCAGAACGTCGTTCACCAGGTCTGCAATTGGACCTTCAGAATCCGCGTTTGCGTTGACAACTGGGTTGAAGGTGTTTCCGTGGGCGCCGCGATCGCGGTAAACGGCATCGATTACTTCGCTGAGCAGCGTGTCCTCGATTGGCACGTGAGTGATCTGACCCATGGTGTCGCCAAGGTGGTTCTGAATCTTGCCGAGTGCGGTCTCTCGGGTAGCTTCATCGTGGCTGGCCGGCAGGCCGATAATGAGGTTTTCGCCCTCAAATCTCAGGCTAAGTGCCGTTAGTTCTTTCGCTAAATCAGCGGGCAGGATCTCTGCCAATTCGTTCATCATGTCGCTCTCGCCTTCCCCTGCTTTGAACCGACAAGAGCCAGTGAAGCACGGTGCGAAAACGCGAAAAATGCCGCCGATGGGCTAGCACTACATAATTTTTAGGTGTTTAAAGACCCCATGGGGACAACACTATATTTTGGAGAAAGTCGCCTCCCAGGAAGGCAATCCAGAAGCCAGCCAAAAGAAACGGGCCGAAAGGAATTGCGGCCTTTCGATTGGCCTTCTTGGTGATTAAAACGACAATGGCGTAGACGCCGCCGATGCCGAAGGCAATCACAAAGGTGGCGAAAACCGCCAGTATGCTGCTTAGGCCGGCAGCCCAGCCCAGCACAACTGCCAGCTTTACATCGCCTAATCCCATTCCGCCTCGGCTAATGAGCGCAATCGTGAACAGAGCGGCAGCTGGCACCAACCCGGCCAGCAAGACCGGGATGAAGTTGCCGAAATCGCCAGTGAAAACTGCGAAACCGAGATTGATTGCAAACAGGGACAGCGCGGCAGAATAAGTTAGCGGGTTTGGTAGGCGGTGAAGTCTGATGTCAATCAGGGTGAGTGGGACGGTCACTACCGCCATAATGGCCGTCGCTAGGTTGGCAGCACCGAAGTGGGGCAGTGGTCCCGGAGTGAAGGCGGCCGTAAATAGCACTGCTGTGGTCAGCTCGGTGAGTGGGTATTTGCGGCTGATTGGCTGACCGCAACCCTTGCATGCACCGCGCAGCATGATCCATCCCAAAATTGGAATGTTTTCACGCCAGGTGAGTGCGCGGCCGCAGTTTGGGCACTTCGAAGCCGGAGCAACGATGGATTGCCCATCGGGGATTCGGGCCTCCAGCACGGTTGCAAAAGAACCTAGTGCCGCACCAGCAACGAAAATGGCAAGCCAAAGGATAACCGATAGTAAAGCGCTGAGCTGATCTGGGTTCATTACTGCTTCTCGCGATAGTAGTTAAAAAGAGAGTGGCTGCAATCTAATGATTGCAGCCACTCTATTGCTTTGTGATTAGCTAGCCGAGCAACCGGTGATTCCGGTGCCACTGCCAGCAACGCTGACGCCCTTGGTGCCGTTAGCGGTAACTGCAAGGGTGTAGTCGTTGAAGTTCAGTCCTGCAGGCAGCGAGTGCATGTAGGTCGGGGTTAGAGCAGAGATCAGGGTTGAAGTTGAGGTCAGGTCAGGTAGCGCGTTGTTGTCAACGTAGTACTGGTCTACTGCATCAACAATGTTGGTGGCCGAAGTCTTGCAAGCCTTGTTGATTGCGGTGGTGCGAGCGTTGCTTACAGCAACAACTGCGATGGTCGAGAGGATTCCTAGGATCAGGATTACAACTAGGAGTTCGATTAGGGTGAAACCTTTGTCGGTGCTTCCCCTGAGCTGCTTACGAAGTGATTCCACGATTCTTGCCTTTTCTTTTTAGCGGTAGGTCCGGTTCGGACAAGACTCAGAGTATTCAGCGGTAAATCGGGGATATTCAACCTCGTGATAGCAACCGAAGATTTTGTCTGAAGGTAATCCAGAACAGCGTGCCAACCGAACAAAACCGCTAGACGGTAAATCTAATCGCAACCTAATTTCGTCAGTTGCCAATCCCTTGTAGACTTGTCGAGGTTCGTTTACGAACCAGTTAGACACCGATTACTCAGCAATGGGTCGGCGAGATGGTTACTTCTCAACTCAAATCTGGTGCCTAGGCCGACTTGGCGCAATTGGCAGCGCATCGCACTTGTAATGCGAGGGTTGTGGGTTCGAGTCCCACAGTCGGCTCCAGGGGCGCGACTGCGGGCTTTTAGCCCCAGTCGCTTTTTATTTCCTCTAGCGTGAGTTGATGCTTAAGCGTGAAAGTGCTGGAGCAGCTGAAATACCAGGAACGCTGGCCAGACGATGGCCTTTAGTATGCCAAGGACCCCATCCCAGAATCCATGGGCCTGCGAGACAAAGTAAACCGCCGCTCCGATAAAAGACAAGAACATGAAGAAGCCAACGCCACCGTCGCCATAGCGCGGTCCTCGGTTGCGACCCTTCCACATGTACTTGTTCTTGTCTTGGTTTTCCTTGAATTCGTCATTCATGGCTTCAGCCTAACTTTGCAGCAGTCGCGTCAACGGTTATTCGGCCGGTTCGAAGGTAATGCTCACCGAGTTGATGCAGTATCGATCTCCCGTAGGGGTCTGAGGTGCATCCTCGAAGACGTGGCCCAGGTGCGAGCCGCAGTTTGCGCAGAGCGCTTCGGTGCGGATCATGCCGTGGCTGCGGTCTTCGCGCAGAACCACTGCGTCGCCAGTTTGCGGCTCGTAAAAAGACGGCCAGCCACAGTGCGAATCAAATTTGGCCTGGCTCTTGAACAGGTAAGCTCCACAGGCGCGGCAGTGGAAGCTGCCAACTCGATGCTCGTCTAGCAGTTCACCCGTGTAAGCGCGCTCGGTTCCAGCCTGTCGCAGCACGTGGTATTCAAATTCGCTCAGTTCGCTGCGCCACTGCTCATCGGTCTTCTTTACTGGGTAATCCATTGTTGCCTCCAGAGCCTAATATTGACGTGGGCCTATGCCTACCACTCTATAAAAAGCAGGAATCGTGGCAAAACACTTCCCAAAAGACGAGTTTGACTCGGTCGAGGCAGCCGGTGGTCGTCACCGCGCCAAACGAACCGTGCGCTCTCGCCTGGGTTCGTTTTTGAAATACGTGTTCATCACTGCCGTCGTATCGGGGCTGGCGATCCTAGGTCTCAACCTGAGCAGCCTTACCTCCCAGATTGGCGACCTCTCGGGCGTGGGCCAAGCTTCGGGTCAGCAGGGCTTTAATGCATCTGGTTTGGGTGTCACCGTCATCGATGCCACCGAGCAAAAGGGGCTCGCATCCAAGGTTGCAAACAGCCTCTATGCGGCCGGTTGGAATGTGCTGAGTGCCGTCAACCTGAATCTTCCGGGTAAATCGCCTGTGCCAGTGACCGCTGCTTCTCCCGCGCCTAGCCCCGCGGTCGATTCCAACACGATCGTGTATGCCACAACCCCCACTGCGCAGTCTGCCGCCAAGGATTTGCTAAAGACCCTCGGTAATTATCAGGTCCAGCTTTCCGGAACCTATGCCGACCCAATCACCGTGGTAATTGGAAGCGATTACAGGTAATTGGCCCCGAATTGGACCATTTGTATAACTTTCCAATAACCATGCGGGTTAAAGGTTGCTAAACGCCCTGTGCTTTCACCGTTTATGCCTATAAACTTCGAGTAGTCGTCCAGGCGTGCGTTGATAGCGCCGACCCCCATAGGAGCCCTCACCGGTTACTATGCGACCCGACCGGGAACCGTCCGGTTGAAACGTAGTAACAGGAGCAGTACAACATGGCACAAGGAACCGTAAAGTGGTTCAACTCTGAGAAGGGCTTCGGCTTCATCACTCAGGATGGCGGAGCGGACGTATTCGTTCACTTCAGCGCAATCCAGACTGATGGATACCGCGAACTTAAGGAAAACCAGCGAGTCGAGTTCGACGTAAAGAGCGGCGACAAGGGTCCACAGGCAGACAACGTTCACGTTATCTAACCTGCACTCAGATTAGCCTCCACCTCTGGTGGGGGCTTTTCTCTTTTAACCTCCGACTTACCAACAGGGTGGTTTGCACTCGACGCCACCGAGTGCCAAAATGGTAGTTAGCACTCGCAACATCTGAGTGCCAATACAAAGACATCTGAAACCAAACGGGAGAAACCCTAAATGGCAAAAATCATCACTTTCGATGAAGAGGCACGTCGCGGACTAGAGCGCGGTCTAAACATCCTGGCCGATACCGTAAAGGTAACCCTGGGCCCACGAGGACGCAACGTCGTTCTCGAGAAGAAGTGGGGCGCCCCTACCATCACCAACGATGGTGTTTCGATCGCCAAGGAAATCGAGCTTGAGGACCCACTAGAGAAGATTGGTGCCGAGCTCGTCAAGGAAGTTGCTAAGAAGACTGACGACGTCGCTGGCGACGGCACCACCACCGCTACCGTCTTGGCTCAGGCTCTGGTTCGTGAAGGCCTGCGCAACGTAGCTGCTGGTGCAGACCCAATCAGCCTCAAGCGCGGAATCGACAAGGCAACCGCTGCGGTTATCGCTCAGTTGCTCGAAAACGCAAAGCCAGTAGAGACCAAGGAGCAGATTGCTGCTACCGCAAGCATCTCCGCCGGCGACACCCTGATCGGTGACATCATCGCCGAGGCAATCGACAAGGTTGGCCGCGAGGGCGTTGTAACCGTAGAAGAGAGCAACACCTTCGGAATCGACCTACAGCTGACCGAGGGTATGCGCTTCGACAAGGGTTACCTGAGCGCCTACATGGTCACCGACCCAGAGCGCCAGGAGGCAATCCTCGAGGACGCCTACGTGCTAATCGTCAACAGTAAGGTAAGCAACATCAAGGACCTGCTGCCTATCGTTGACAAGGTCATCCAGGCCAACAAGCCACTGCTGATCATCGCTGAGGACATCGAGGGCGAGGCCCTGGCTACCCTCATCGTCAACAAGATCCGCGGTATCTTCAAGAGCGTTGCCGTCAAGGCCCCTGGCTTCGGCGACCGTCGCAAGGCAATGCTTCAGGACATCGCCATCCTCACCGGTGGACAGGTCATCTCTGAAGAGGTTGGCCTCAAGCTAGAGAACACCACTCTGGACCTACTCGGTCGTGCTCGCAAAGTTGTTATCACCAAGGATGAGACCACCATTGTTGAGGGCGCTGGCGACGAGGCACAGATTGCTGGCCGCGTCGAGCAGATTCGTCGCGAGATCAACGCAACTGACAGCGACTACGACCGCGAGAAGCTGCAGGAGCGCCTGGCCAAGCTTGCCGGCGGTGTTGCAGTCATCAAGGCTGGAGCCGCAACCGAGGTTGAGCTCAAGGAGCGCAAGCACCGCATTGAGGACGCAGTTCGCAACGCCAAGGCTGCTGTCGAAGAGGGAATCGTTGCTGGTGGTGGTGTTGCACTGCTTCAGGCTGGTTCGGCAGCACTGTTCGACGGTCTGAAGCTAACCGGCGATGAGGCAACCGGTGCCAACATCGTGCGCGTTGCCATCTCGGCTCCGCTAAAGCAGATCGCTATCAACGCTGGCCTTGAGGCCGGCGTAGTTGCAGAAAAGGTTTCGAACCTGCCTTCGGGTCACGGTCTCAACGCTGCAACTGGCGAGTATGTAGACATGCTGGCTGCAGGCATCAACGACCCAGTGAAGGTAACCCGCTCGGCGCTGCAGAACGCAGCATCGATTGCCGGTCTGTTCCTAACCACCGAGGCCGTAGTAGCCGACAAGCCAGAGCCTGCAGGTGCTGCACCTGCTGCTCCTGGCGGCGGCATGGACTTCTAAAGTCATACTAAAAACGGCCCGAACCAGTTTGGTTCGGGCCGTTTTTGTATTCTTGTGGTTATGACTGCACAAGAAATTGATGCCTACCTGGCTGGCCTAGACGAAGCCAAGCGCGATACTTTGAGCACTCTTCGGGCTCAGATTCTGAAGTTTATTCCGGAGGCCGAACAGGTGTTGAGCCACAATGCGCCGTGTTTCAAAATCAAGGGCAAGGCCGTTGCGGGCTTTGGCGCCTTCAAGAGCCACGTGGTCTATGCAACCTGGGGCAAGAACGTGACCGAGGTTTTGGCTGATGAGCTATCGGGCTACGTGGTCTCTAAGGCCTCGTTCCAGATCAAGATTGGCGAGAAGTTGCCTGACCAACTTGTAGAAAAACTGATCGCTGCCCGATTGGCTGAGATCGGCTGAAGTCAAGCTGCCGACCGCTGGCCAGGCCTAGAGGAATAGCCGCTGGTTTGCGGCCTCGATTTCGGCGTATTGCTTGGCCGCAAGGGCAAGGGCCTGACCAATTTCGGAAAGCTGCTGCTGCACCAGAGCGGCGGTTGAACGCCACCTGGTTGCCAGATCTTGAAAGCTGTTTGCCGCCTGGCCCTGCCAAGACGACTGCAGCGAGTTGAGTTGGGTGTGCAGTGTGTCCACATCGCCTTGAAGTTTTTGAATGGTGGATTGCACAACGGTGTTTGCTGCCAGTACTTCTTCGGAATCAACTAAAAATCGGGTCATTGTTTGCCTTTCTTCGACCAGAAAAGCCTGACAAAAAGCAACAGTTAAGGCTGCTGCTGAAAGCCCAAATGTTGATAACTTGCTCAGTTGGGAAGTGTTACCCGGAAAGTTGCGCCACCGCCGGGTGTTTCTAGAGCCTCAATGCGGCCGCCGTGATGCGAGACAATCGTGCTCACGATGGCAAGTCCCAGACCAGAGCCACCGGTGTCCCGGTTTCTTGAGTTGTCGGCCCGGAAGAATCGCTCGAACACTTTTCGTCGAAGTTCCTTCGGGATGCCCTCGCCGTGGTCGCGAACTTCGATAATGGTGTTTACCTTTTCGGTGCCGATTGCCACCTCAACCTGTGCGCCCTCGGGGGAGAAGCGGCAGGCATTGGCCAGCAGGTTAGTCAGAACCTGACGAAGTTGTGCTCCATCACCCTCCGCCATTATTTCGGTGCCATTGGCTAGCGGCCCTCCGGCTAGGTCGGTGACAACGATGCTGCGGTTGCCATCGGCTACGGCGGCATCCTTGGCCGCAATCTTGGCTAGCTCAAAGAGTTCTACCGGGAGTTTTTTGATCTGGGCATTTTCATCAAGGCGAGCCAGCGTCAGAAGCGATTCGACCAGCGCACTCATTCGAACTGCCTCGGATTCGATTCGCTCCATTGCCTCCGCTATGTCAGCCTTTTTGGTGAGTGCACCCAGGCGATACAGTTCGGCATAGCCGCGCACCGAAACCAGCGGGGTACGCAGCTCGTGGCTGGCATCTGCAACAAATTGGCGCATCTGTGCCAGCGTGGCGTTACGAGCCTGCATGGCAGTCTCAATCGAGTTGAGCATGGTGTTTAGCGAGCTGTTGAGGCGGGCGATTTCTGTCTCGCCCTCGTGCTGGATTAGTCGCTGGCTGATATCGCCATCGGAAACGGCCTTTGCGGTTCGCTCCACCTCGCGCAGCGGTCTAAGAGCAGAAGTGATGGTCATCCAGACCGCAAGGGCGCTGATGGTGATTAGGAGGGCTCCAAAGCCCAATCCGATGCTGCGATACTCGTCGAGCAGCTGGTCGTTGTTGCTGGTTGGCAGAGCCACCACCAGCGAGCCTGGCAGGGATGTAAGCGGCACGGCGACTAGGCGCCAAGATTTAGACCCCCCGCTGGTCGAAGTCGAAACACTCTCGAAGGGCATGCCGTGGGTTGCTAAAACATAGGTGCTGCTGAAGCCGCTGAGATTGGGCACATCCTGATTGCTTCGGGTGGATGAAACCAAACCGATCATCAGGCCGCCTCGGGTATCCAGGTAGGCGATGTAGTAGTCGCTTGGCAGCCTTGGCAGCTGAACCTGTCGGGTGGCTAGCCGCTCTTCCAGTAGAGAGGGGTCTTCATGTTGCAGGGTGGCAGCCGTGCTGGTGAGCATGGTGTCTAGGTTCTGTTGAAGATAGGTTCGAAGCAGTGCGATGGTTCCGAGGCTGGAGACCATAAGCAGGGCGGCGATGATAGCCACGCTGAGTGTGGTTAGTTTGGTGCGTAATGAAATGCGCCCCCAGGCCCGGGTGATTGCGTTCACAAACTAGGCCTTTTTTGCCGAACGGTACATGTAGCCCACACCCCGCTTGGTGTGAATCACCTCTTCGGTGGTGTGGTCGTGCAGCTTGCGGCGCAGGTAGGAAACGTAGGACTCAACAATCGCTGTATTGCCACCAAAGTCGTAATCCCAAACATGGTTGAGAATCTGCTCTTTCTTTAGCACCTGGTTAGGGTTGCTCATCAAAAAGTGCAGCAGGTTGTACTCGGTTGGGCTCAGGTCCACCAGAACACCGTTGGCGTACACCTCGTGGGCATCGTTATTGATGCGCACTTCGCCAACCTCTAGCACGGAATCTTCAGACTTGGCAGCCTTGGTGCGGCGCAGAATGGCGTGGATTCGAGCCACAATTTCGGCGAGGCTGAACGGCTTGGTCACGTAGTCGTCGCCGCCAACGGTTAGGCCCTGAACCTTGTACTCTGCTTCGTCTTTGGCAGTGAGGAATAGCACCGGAGTGGTGATTCCCTGAGCGCGGATCTTTTGGGTTAAGCCAAAGCCGCTCACGTCTGGAAGCATCACGTCAAGCAGGATGATGTCGGGTTCGAAGGTGAGGATTTCAGCGAGGGCATCCGTGCTGTTGCCAACCGCACGGGTCTTGAAATCTTGAAAGCTTAGGGTGCGGCTGAGCAGGTCTCTAATGCTCGGTTCGTCATCGACGATAAGCACCTTGATGGAGTCTGGAGTGTTGCTGCTACCGGTATTCATATGAAAACTCTCGCAGAGAATCCTGAAAGAAGGCTGATAGCGGGCTGAATGTTGCTTGGAAGTTATTTAAAGATCTTCAACATCGAGAATTTGGTAGGAGTAGCCCTGTTCGGCCAAGAATCGCTGACGATTCTGCGCAAAATCTTGGTCCACGGTGTCGCGGCTGATCAGTGTATAGAACGAGGCGCTTCGACCATCGGCCTTTGGCCTTAGGAGACGGCCAAGACGTTGTGCTTCCTCTTGACGGCTGCCAAACGAACCACTGATTTGGATGGCCATCGAGGCCTCGGGAAGGTCGACACTGAAGTTGGCAACTTTGGAAACCACCAGGGTGGTTTCCTTGCCCTCGCGAAACGCTTGGAATAGGCGTTCGCGTTCGTCCACCGGTGTGTCTCCCGTGATCCTTGGAACGCCAAGAGCGGTGGCCACCTGGTCAATTTGGTTTAGATACTGGCCAATAATCAAGGTTGGTTCGCCCTTGTGACGTTCTAACAGCTTGCGAATAACGCCAATCTTGGCCGGTGAGGTAGCTGCCAGTCGGTAGCGGTCGTCTTGGCCAGCGATGGCATACTCGAGGCGCTCGCTGTCTGGCAGGTCAACCCGCACCTCAAAACAGTTAGCCGGCGCGATGTAGCCCTGCTGCTCAATCTCTTTCCAGGGCGCGTCGTAACGCTTTGGGCCAATGAGGCTGAAGACATCGCCTTCCTTGCCGTCCTCGCGTACCAGTGTGGCGGTAAGTCCAAGGCGGCGACGAGCTTGCAAATCGGCTGTCATCTTGAAAATAGGTGCGGGGAGCAGGTGGACCTCGTCGTAAACGATGAGTCCCCAGTCGTTGGCATTGAGCAGCGCAAGGTGCGCATACTCTGATTTTCGCTTGGTGGTAAGAATCTGATAGGTGGCAATGGTTACCGGCTTGATTTCCTTCGCGCTGCCAGAGTACTCGCCGATTTCATCTTCGGTGAGGGTGGTGCGCTTGATCAGCTCGCTCTTCCATTGGCGGGCACTAACGGTATTAGTCACCAGAATCAGCGTGTTGGTCTTGGCAACGCTCATGGCTCCGGCGCCAACGATGGTCTTGCCCGCGCCACAGGGGAGGACCACAACGCCGCTGCCGCCATCCCAGAATCTTTCAACCGCCTGAGCCTGGTAGTCGCGAATCTTCCAGCCGCCGCCGGTAGATAGGTCGATTGCGTGCGGGGTTCCAGGGGTATACCCGGCGTGGTCCTCGGCTGGCCAACCCAGCTTCAGCAGTTCTTGCTTGACCTGGCCGCGGGCCCAGGGGCTGATGCGATGGGCCGTCGGGCTGATTTGGCCCTCAAGTAGCTCGGCGATCTTTTTCTGCCTGGAGGCCTCTAGCAGGATTGCCGGCGAGTCAGAGTGCAGCTCTAGGTCGCCTTCTGTCGAACGCTCAATGGTGAGCCGGCCGTAACGGCTCATGGTTTCGGTGATGTCGGTGCGCACCGAAGCGGGAACGGCAAACTTGGCGTATTTGTCCAAAACACCAAGCACGAAGTCAGAGTCGTGGCCAGCCGCTCGGGCATTCCAAAGCCCAAGACGAGTGATTCGGTAGGTGTGGATGTGTTCGGGAGCTCGCTCAAGTTCGGCGAAAATGCTTAGGTCGTGGCGGGCATCGGAGGCCTGCGGGTGGTCCACCTCGAGCAATGCAGTCTTATCGCTCTGAACAATCAATGGCCCCAAAGTCATAGTTTCTAGCCTATTGCCACGCGGACTATGCGGTCGAGCGGGAGGGTGCGTTCGATGTCGGCGCGCTTGTCTAGACCGCGCAAACGGCCATTGGCAAGCGCTGTGGGAACGATACGGAACTCAACTTCGGCGCCGGCTCTGTCGGTAAGCGTCACGCTCAGCTGTGCCTTGTTCTTCATCGCAAGTTGAATCTGCCTGGTTAGGTCTTGGTCGTCTGGCTGAGCGCCCACTCTGGCATCCGCCTCTCTAAGCGCAGATATCAGTGCGAGCAGTGGGTCCGCTTTGGTCGGTGCCAGCCCGGGGCTCCAAGAAGCCGCCCGCTGCGGTGAGAGCACCTGGCCTTCAGCGTCGACTCGAACTGGGAGATAGCCAAAATCACGCAATCCGAAATAAACGACTTCTGGTTCGAACCGGCTGGCCAAACTTCCTGCACTCAGGGCAAAAAAGGCGAAGGGTCGAAGGCGCGAATCATTGAGAATCTCGGTTAGCAAAATGCCATCGCTGCTGCGCAGAATCGAGCGCTCTGCACCCGAACCAACACTAATTGTCAGACGGCCAAAGCGGGTCTCGGCTTCGCGGAGCAGATACTCGACCGGTTGCGGTAACTGCTTTGAGCTCAGGTCGGTGAGCACTGTGCGAATTTGTTCCACTGTCAGTCCGCATTCCAGACCATGGCTGAGGCTTAGCGCTGAAAGCCGGTAGGTGCTGGCAACCGAAACCTGTTCGATGTTGGCGAATTTTCGCAGCGTCAGTTCGGTCGCGGTGTCCAGTGGTCCGGGGGCAATGAGGCTCAGGTCGGCCTGAACTATCAGGCTGTGCTGCAATTGGGGCAGGTGTGGCTGTAGCTGATCTTCGGCAATCGAAAACTGACCCCGGAGGCAGTGCAGCAGCAGCTGGGTGGGCTCACCAGACACGCTGAACCCTATGCCCTGCGCCTGCTCCAGCAGAAGGCTTAGCTGGTCATCTACCGTTTCGTCGGACAGTGGGAAAACTGCTTTCAGGGTTTCCTCTAAATTCCCGGCTCGGCTTTGAAGTAGCGCTAGCAACTGCTTCGAGCCAACCTCGCCAAGTGAGGACACCCACTGTCGTGCCAGCATAGACCAGCGTTCCAGCATTCCGGCCGACAAAAATTCTTGAGCCTGTGAACTAAGCCACCAGCGTTCCGAAATCAGCTCAATCAGGTGCAGTTGCAGGGCAAAGGTATAGTAGCCGCGCACGGATGAGTTGTTTCGGCGAAGGTGTGCCGCCAGGCGCTTGATGTCGCCTACGCCAATTCCGGTCTTGCCTATCTGCCGAATCGGGTGTTGTTCTACATCGAGCACAAGTTCGGTTATGGCCTGCTGGGTTTCGAAGATTGAGATTGCAGCCAGGCCAAGCGTGGCGCTGCTATCGGAAGCGTGCCGCGACTGACCTTGGGCAAGGTTTGCGTTTAGCGAAATGGCTTTGTTGCGCAGCAGCGGTTCGGCCAGCAGTGCAACAGATTCGTAGCATTTCCAAGCACCAGCGGAGTAGTGGATTAGACCCAAGCTGGCCAGCGCCAGCAGGTCTTTGTCAGTGGGTTCCTGCAAATCTGGTCGCGGAGCAACTAGCCACTGAAGGGCAAGGGCTTCGGCTGCCGCCAACTTTGTCAGGGCGCTAGATATGCTTTTTTGGCTAAAGAGAGATTGAGCCAGGTCGAAGAAGTCTTTGGGATGACCCGAGAGGTTTCGACGCCGAAGCAGACCAGCCAGCGACTCGTCCGAACGCTCGCGCAGGTCGGTGGCTAGAACCAGTAGGTCGCTCATGATTGGGTTTTGAAAACCGACGGCTAGTTTCGGTTTTCACGCGCCTTGCGAATAAGTGAGACGAGCAAAAGCACGAACACGAGCAAGAAGCCGATCGGCAAACCGAAGAGCGGGATCATTCCCATGATTGCCGGGATGCCCTTCACGCCTGCGAGCGTGAGAATCAGCACTACCAGCATCGAGATGATGGATACGCCGATTACGCCGGCCGCCATAAAGGCGATGATGTTCTCCCCGCGGTTTTCACGCAGGCCCCCAGGCAGGTTTTCTTGCTTCTTTATTTTTGCCATCCTTCAACCCTACAACCGCATTGTGCCCGAAACTAGGCTGCTTTGTTACTCTGCGGTAAACTATGGGTTGGTTTTACGAAAGAGGATCCATGCCTACCGGAAAAGTTCGTTTTTTTGACGAAGAGAAGGGCTACGGCTTTGTCGAGAGCGACGAAGGTAGCCAGGTTTTCTTGCACGCCAGTGCACTGCCCGATGGCGTGACTCAGATTCGCAAGGGTGCTCGAGTAGAGTTCAGCGTCGCCGACGGCCGCAAGGGTCCTCAGGTCCTTAGCCTGCGCGTTCTAGACGCCCCGGTCAGCCTTGCCAAGCTCAGCCGCAAGCCAGCCGATGACCTAGCGATCATTGCAGAAGACACCATTGCTCTACTCGACAAGATTGCCACCGGCCTCAAGCATGGCCGTCACCCTGAGGGTGCCAGCGCTAAGAAGATTGCGGCACTGTTGCGCAAGCTTGCCGACGAACTCGAAGCCTAATTCAGTGGAAAACTACCTCAGCATTGCTCGCAAGGCAGCAGTCGAAGTTCACGGTGAATTGGCTGTGGGCGACCTGCTGGGCACGCTGCAGGAAGAACACGACGGCGTTCTAACTTTTCTTTTTGCCAGCAAGCTAAAGGGATATCCAGACTGGTCTGTGAACGTCACCATGTTCATTGATGGCGCAGATGCCACGGTCTCAGAGGTTGTCTTGGCTCCAAGCGAAACCAGCCTGGTGGCACCAAAGTGGGTTCCTTGGAGCGAGCGTCTTGCCGATTACAAGGCACTTCAGGCTGCTATGGAGGCAGAGGCCGCTGCCGCTGCTCTCGAAGCCGAAGAAATCGAAGAAGAGTTGGATGACGAGGAAGACCTCGAAGAGGTTGAGGCAGGCTCCAGAGACCTAGCCGAACAGGCTTCAGCTGGGGATGCAGATCAAATCGAAGCCGAGTCAGCGGTTTCGGACGTGCCAGAGTCCCCAGAATCCCAAGACGATGCCGATGCCACACGTGGTAAGGGCAAGGGGTTCTTCAAGTGGAAGACTCTTCGGGGCGGCAAGAAGCGCAAGTAGCGCCAAACTCCACAGGGCTATCCCTACATAGATCGCTAACTTTGGTCGCACCTTGACCGGCTCAGGATCGGGCTTGCGCTCAACGTGCTTCAGATAAAAGCGAACCATTGCGCGTTTCCTAACCCCTATAGATCGTTAGCTCAGGTTAGCCCAGTTGGCTCACAACGTAATCGATGCACTTGGTCAGCTGCTGAACATCGTGCAGTTCGGTTGCGGTAAAGGTTGCAACTCGCAGCTGGTTTCTGCCCAACTTGCGATACGGTTCAGTGTCAACAATTCCGTTGGCGCGCAGCACCTTGGCAATTGCGGCCGCATCGATGCCTTCGTTGAAGTCGATGGTCACAACCACCTGCGAGCGGTGCTCTGGGTTGCTGACGAAAGGCGTCGCGAATTCGCTGGCATCGGCCCAGTTGTAAAGGTGATCCGATGCAGCCTTAGTGCGCGAATCGGCCCAGCTGAGGCCGCCGTTGGCGTTCATCCAATCGACCTGCTCTGCCAGGAAGAACAGGGTGGAGATCGCAGGTGTGTTGAGGGTCTGGTTGAGTCGGGAATTGTCGATGGCAGTTTTGAGGCTCAAGAACTCCGGAATGTAACGGTCGGTGGCGGCAATACGCTCTGCGCGTTCGATGGCGGCTGGCGACATCAGTGCAAACCAGAGTCCGCCGTCTGATGCGAAGTTCTTCTGAGGCGCAAAGTAGTAGACATCGGTTTGGGTTGCATCGAAGTCGATGCCGCCCGCCGCGCTTGTGGCATCGGTTAGGAACAGCGATCCCGCGTCGACTCCGGCTAGGCGCTGCACCGGGGTGACAACACCAGTTGAGGTCTCGTTTTGGGCGTAGGCGTATAGGTTTACCCCAGTCTCAGCCTGCAACTCGAGGCGCGAACCAGGGGTGCCATTGATCACGGTTGGTGCGGTCAGCCAAGGGGCCTTCAGAGCGCTAGCGAACTTGCCGCCAAACTCACCGTGAACCAGTGCCTGTGCCTTGCCTTCTGCAAGACTGAAGGCGGCTACATCCCAAAAGGCAGTCGAGCCACCGTTGCCAATGACGATTTCATAGCCATCGGGGCGGTGGTAAAGATCCATCAGGCCGTCTTGCACCCGCTTCACCAGATTCTTAACTGGCGCTTGGCGGTGCGAAGTTCCCATGAGCTTGGCGCCCTCGGCCGCGAAAGCCTCAATCTGTGCGGTGCGAACGCGCGATGGTCCACAGCCAAAGCGTCCGTCTAGAGGCAAAAGTTCGGTAGGGATTTTGATGTCAGCCATGTCTAAAAGTTTACCCAGCCTGCACTGCCGGAATGGGTGGACAAAGGATAATTGGAACATTGCTGCAATTGATGTGGGGAGGCGAAAATGACCGATTTGATTGACACCACCGAGATGTACCTTCGCACCATCTTGGAGTTGGAAGAAGAAGGCCAGATTCCGCTTCGGGCCCGAATCAGCGAGCGCCTGAATCACTCAGGTCCAACAGTTTCGCAAACCATTGCTCGCATGGAACGCCTGGGTTACGTGGTGGTCAGCAACGATCGACACCTTGATCTGACCGACTTTGGCCGGGGCGAGGCCGTCAAAGTCATGCGCAAGCACCGCCTGGCAGAGCGGCTTTTGGCCGATGTAATAGGCCTTGAGTGGGAGTTGGTGCACGAAGAAGCGTGTCGCTGGGAGCACGTGATGAGCGAGCAGGTTGAACGCAAAATCATGGCTATGCTCAACAATCCGCACATTTCGCCCTACGGCAACCCAATTCCGGGGCTGGCCGAACTGGGAAGTTCTCAGGCCGAGCCGTTCACCGACGGCGTCATCAGCGTTGCCGCGTTAGACCTGAGTGACACCGATCGGGTCTACACGCTTCGCCGCATTGGCGAGCCGCTTCAGGTGGATGTGCAGCTGCTCTCGGATTTGAAGGCGCTAGGCATTGTTCCGGGCGCGCAGCTTACTTTTGAGCAGAAGGGGCACCGAATTTTCATTCGCGTAGTTGGCGCCTCGGAAGGCGAGAGTTTCGTAAAAGAGGATGCTACCCACCTATTTGTGGAGGCATAAGCACCTTAGGCACCTGAGCATTGCCTGTAATTAGACATTCTGTCGATGCTATTCGTGCCATTTCCGCGGTAAAATTGCAACTCAGCCCTGAATCCTCGGAGGATCCACTTTTGGCCAAGCAAGGTACCGGTAGGCATCGAGCCGACGTTGACATCAACGTCCTCGAGACTATGGAACTTCGCTCGCGTCGCTCGATACGCGAGGCGGAGCGTAAGCGTGCCTCCAAGTCGGAAAAACGTGCGGCCAAGCGTGCAGCCCAGGTCGAGCAGGTCATCACCACTGATAGTCGCGAAGTGGTGCGAACTGGGCGCTACGTAGTCAGTGGTCGCGATCGCGTCAAATTCACTAAGCGCCGCGAGGTGCGCAACGTGGTAACCATGGCCATCTCTGCCGGTATTTTCACCACGGTGGCACTTCCCGCCTATGCCTACAGCCCAGACATCGCTGCGATGGCCAGATTCACCACCACCAATGCTGCGGCGGTGGCCAGCGGCGCCGACACCCAGAATCTCACCGTGGCTGCGGTAAACACTGCAAACTTCCAGCGCGGCAGTTACTCTTCGGCATCTGCCGTCGAGATTCAGCGCCAGCAGACTGCCACCAACTACCTCTCGTACGCAGGACCAACTGCTGCAGACTACGTTTCAAATCCGCCCTATTCCAAGTTGGATGCCGCCAAGATCCTTGAGGTTGCTGCTAAGTACACCGGAACCCCTTATGTATTCGGTGGCGAAAACCCTGCCGGATTCGACTGCTCAGGTTACGTACGTTTTGTCTTTGCTCAGTTTGGAATCGACCTACCGCACTCGGTGATTGCCCAGTCTCGCATGGGAATCATCGTCAAGCCAGAGGATGCCCAGCCCGGTGACATCGTGGTTCTAAACGACTTGAGCCACGACGGAATCTATGCGGGTAACGGCAACTTCTACCACGCGCCACGTCCTGGAGACACCGTCAAGTTGGCGCCAATCTTCACCAGCAACGTTTTCTTCGTGCGCTTGGGCACCAAGTAACTGTTACCAACTCGCAAGTAAAACGAGTCAATATGGCTCAAAACGTTACTTTTAGTTTGGTGTTTCTTTACCAACTTCTCGGTGCCTCAGGCGTAATGTGAAGCCATGAGCCCCATCGTAGGTGGCCCTGGAAGGTAGTCATGAGTCTGAAGGTTGTGCCCGCCAAGCACGAACAACAGTTCCAACATTTCTGCCAACCCGGCCAGGATAACTAGCGCGTCGTCATTGCTTGACGGCGCGTTTTTTATTACCTCGAAGAGTCTCAAACCGAAAACCCATAAACCAATTGGGCGGCTTCGAAAGGGAAATAAATGCGCACACTGGTACTAAACGCGGGGTACGAACCACTTGGTGTGGTTAGTTTCAAACGAGCACTGACTCTTGTGCTCAACAACAAGGCAACGGTCTTAGAGCCCGCCGAGGCAGAAGTTCACAGCACCACAGCTGTGTTTGATTTGCCCTCTGTCATTTTGCTCTCCAGGTATGTGCGTATCCCAGCTAGTCGTGGCGTTCCGGTCACTCGAAAGGGTGTGCTTCGGCGTGACAACCACCGTTGCGCCTATTGCAACCGAAATGCAAACACCATCGATCACGTTCAGCCCAAGAGTCGCGGCGGTCGTGACACCTGGGAAAATCTGGTGGCCTGCTGCCTCAAGTGCAATAACACTAAGAGCGACAAAACACTTGCCGAGATTGGCTGGAAACTGAGAATCACCCCGCGAATGCCCAGCGGAGGAGCCTGGACTGTTCGCGGAGCCGACCGACTCGAACCAGAATGGGACAGCTACCTAATTGCTGCTTAAGTTTGCGGCTGGCCTCCTGATTCTGTTTGCGGGAGCCCTGCCGGACCCCAAACTGACTCCCGGGTCAATAAACCCGGATATATCACAGTCGAATATCCAATCGACTATTTGTGTATCGGGATTTACTGCCACAATCCGCCCGCCCTCTTCTTACACCACTGGGCTAAAAATCAAACAGTTGCAGGCTGGATACGCCATAAATGGCGACTATTCGACCGGTGATTACGAAGAGGATCACTTAATTTCGCTAGAACTTGGTGGTTCACCTAGCGACCCGCGCAATCTCTGGCCAGAGCCGTATTTTGGCAAGTTTGATGCTCGGGTCAAAGATCGTCTCGAGAATAAGCTGCACGATCTGGTTTGCTCGGGCGCAATCACTTTGCGCACTGCGCAGAGAGCCATAGCAAGCAATTGGGAAGTGGCCTACACAACTTATGTTGGCCCACTGCCGGTTGCCTCAGCTGAAGCTGGTGGTTCGGTGACCGCCAACAAGGTGGTCAAGTCGAAGGGCAAGCTCGATCCAAGGTTCTCAACCTGTAAGGCGGCCAATGCGGCCGGTTTCGGCCCCTATTACAAGGGCATAAACCCCGAATACGTCTGGTACATCGATGCCAACCACGACGGCAAGGTTTGTTAGGTCGTTTACCACCTATCTGAGGAAACTATTTTCATTGAGTTGTCCGAACCCATAGTTTGGTAACGACACTGGAAGGTGGGTTAGTGGAACCGGTTCTAATTGCGCTTGGAGTCAATGGCGGACCACGCCTGGGCCCCGGTCATCCCAAGCCAGCCCTGGCGCTGAACATAGACTCGTCAATCTATCTGGTGGATTGTGGCTATGAGACCGCGCTGCAGTTTGTTGCCGCGGGTTTACCATTCTCGCAACTGCTGCAGGTCTTCTTAACTCACAACCACTTGGATCACACCTCTGGAATTCCGAGTCTCTTTATTCACGGCTGGGTGGCACCGCAACCGCTTCGGGAAGGAATTGGAATTTGGGGTCCAAAGCCCACCGATCGGTTTGTCTCGGGCCTAACCACAATGTTTGGAACCGACATCCAAAATTATGAAGCCGGCGGTGGATTCGGAAAGTTCCCGATGCCCGAGAGTCACGACATCCAGGTTTCAGACGCTGAGTCGACTTTTGTATACGGCGACGAGAATGTAACCGTTACCGCTGCCAAGGTCTTTCACGGGGCCGAACTCGCCGAATCTTTTGCGCTGCGATTCGACCTCAAGGCCAGCGGCAAATCGATCGTATTCTCTGGTGACGTGGGACCGATGGATGCAAACCTGATTTCGCTGGCTAAAGGATGCAACTATCTGGTGCACGAGGTGCAGGACAACGCGGCCGTCGAGAAACTCGTTGCTTCTATTCCAGACCCGACCAGGGCAGCCGAACTCCGTGAGCACATGCTCACCTCTCACACCTCAATTGAGGATCTGCCGCACGTGGCGGCTGCCGCCGGCGCCGAAGCGCTCATCCTGTGTCACTACACGCCATTTCCACAGGCTGCCGAAGTGTTCAAAGCCAAGTTGCAGACTCAAGCCGAATTGGCCGGCTATTCTGGCCAAATAATTGCACCGAGCGCCCTGGAGCGAATAACACTCTGAAATGGGTGAGTAAGCGGTGGCCCCGAGGTGAATCGAACACCCGACACATGGTTTAGGAAACCACTGCTCTATCCACTGAGCTACGGAGCCGCGTGGCTCAAGCACCAGCCTGAACAACCCTCAAATTCTACTTGCCGTTCCGTCAAGCGTGGCAAGGTGTCCGATGAGCCGCTGAAAGTTACGCTTGTGGTGTGAACGACCTAGCGAATCTTGCCATTCCCAACCGCAAAGCATGGGACGTCTGGCGCGAAGAGATAGCCGCAATCGGCGTTACCAATCCTTTGACCAACTTTGATCTCGACTCGTTCAGCCACATCGACCTAAACCGCGCACACCCCGGCGGCATGGCGCAGTTTACGGCGAGTGGTTCAAGCACGCTCTCCAATCTGGTTCGTGATCCACTCGCGTTCTCGCGGGCCCACGCTGCTGCCAAACGCATTGACCAAAAGGCCCACCAGCTTCTGGATCACTTCGGTGTGGAATCTTGTTTTCTAATCGGCGGCCTGGTCGACCTTGAAGCCGACGGCTTCGACCTTAGGTTGCCCATTCTGCTCTGGCCGCTGCAACTTATTCGTAAGGGTGACGACTATGAGGTGCGCCGCACCGGCGAAGCGTTTGTCAATCCTGGCCTAACAACCGCGCTGCGCGACAACTATGGAATAAAGCTCGATGAGTCGGCTCTATTGGCTCGGTTGCGCCAAGATGGCGATCTGGTGCCGATTGCCCTGCTGGATCACTTAGCCACCCTTCTTGGCGCAAATGCCAATGCCGAACTGAAGCGCATTCTGGTTCTCGGCAACTTCACGACCGCTCCCAGCCGCATGCTGGAAGACATTTCGAGCATTGACATCCCGATTCTGAATCAGTTGGCTCAGGGGCCGTTGGAATCGCACCCCACCCCGGTGGACACCCGCCTAGCGCTTCCGGTCAGCGACGCCGATGAGGTGCAGCGCCGCATCGTTTCGCGCGCCATACTCGGTGATTCTTTCGCGGTGGAGGTTTTGCCGGGCTGCGGCTACCTTCAGACCGTAGTTAATCTGGTTTCCAATCTGGCATACAACAACAAACGAGTGCTGCTGTTGGCCCCACGACGTCAAACCCTGAGCGAAATAGCCGATCGGGTGGCATTCCTAGGGTTGAACGGCTTGGTGGTTCGCGCCTCCGATGCCTGGCTGGACACCATCAATGCCATCAGCCGCAATGAGAAGGCACCGACAAGGGTAGAGACAAGCGCGGCCGGGCAGTTGGCCATTCCAGCTGGAAAACTCCAGGGCTATTTTGACGGCTTGGCATCGCGGGATAATCCGCTGGGTCAAAGCATCCTCGATGTTTTGAACAAACTGGCTGAGCTGGCCGCAATGCCTCACGCTCCGGTGACCCAGGCCAGAATACTTAGAGCCAATCTCTTGGAGAGGCCTAACCGCGACGAAGCCCTCGAATTGCTCTACAAGGCCCATGACCTAGGTGAATTCAAGTACGGCCCTCAGGATTCTGCCTGGTTCCAGGCGAGGTTCGAATCGCCGGCTCAGGTTGAGTACGCTCTGGCGGCAGCCAAGCGGCTCCGCGACGACTCTTTCCCGGCGCTCTCCAAGAAGTTGGCCGAGTTTATTGCTGCTGCCGAGTTCAAGCCGGCAAATAGTGTGTCTGAATTCGGCGTATACCTGCGACTATTCGCGGGCATCCGTGAGAGCCTGGACCGATTTATCCCAAGTGTCTTCGACCGATCACTAACCGAAGTAATAGCAGCTACCGAGCCCCGCAAGGTCAAGGGGGAGATGAGCGGCGGGACACGTCGGCGTCTCAAGAAGTTGGCTAAGGAATACCTTCGACCTGGAATGCACGTTGCCGATATCAACTTGAGCCTAAAGCAGATCGAGGAGCAGCGGGTTTCCTGGAATCAGTATTCCAACAGCCTCAAGCAGCCAACGGTCACAGCGGGAATCAACGATGCTTTGATTGCCTACCAGGCATTGCTCAGCGACCTAGATTCGGTGCAGCGTCACCTCGATCATCAAAGCGAAGAACCTAAACTTGTCGATCTGAGCCTGGAGGATCTGGCCAAAAAGTTGAGTTCGCTAGTTGAAGACACTGGTGCGCTCGAGAATCTTGGCGAACGCGCGATGGTTGCCAACAAGCTGCGCGAACGTGGCCTCGAGCAACTTATGCGAGATTTGGCGAGGATCCACGTCAGTCGGGAGCATATCGCCGCGGAGTTTGACCTTGCCTGGTGGCAAAGTGCTCTGGAGTATCTTGCACAGTCACACCCTGAAGTGGTTGCCAACAGCAACTCCGCTTTTGCCAGCACCGAAGCGGCCTATCGCGCCGCAAATAACGCCGTGCTCTCCGAAAACATTGGCATTTGCTCGGCAAGGTTGGCCGAGAACTGGAAGCGCGATGTGCTTGGTTATGCGGTGGAGGCAACCGCACTCAAGAACCACCTGAAACTGGGCAAAGCCAGGTTGTTTGACCTGCTGCAGGCCTCGCCAAAATTGATGGCAACCTTGGCTCCGGTTCTGGCCATGAGCCCATACGAAGTGGCTGAAAACCTGCCTGCCGGGGTCAAGTTTGATGTGGTAGTAATCCTTGACGCTGCCGGCACAACGATTGCTGAAAACCTGGGTGGGCTGCAGCGAGCAAGCCAGGTGATTACATTTGGCGACGATGCCGTGGCATACCCAAGCGGTTTTGAAGTTCAGCCCCGACCAATTCCGATTGGTCGGGAGTTGAAGGTGGCTAGCGTCCAGTCGCAAGTGGCTAACACCTATGGGCAAGAACTGTTGCGAAGAAGCTACCGTCAGAGCGGCCAGATTCTCGGTGCCTTCATAAATCGCGAGTTTTACCAAAATCGCATCATTTTTGAGCCCACCTTTGACGACTACTTTGGTAACTCCCACGTAAACATCGAGTTCATCCCAGACGCACGTGCCAACAGCACCATCGAAGGTGCCAACGAAAGCCTGGACATCGAAGTGCAGCGGGCGATCGAGCTGATCTACAATCATGCCCTCTGGCACCCCGAAGAGTCACTCCTGGTTGCTTCCGCTTCCCGCGTTCACGCCGACAGAATCCGGGCCGGTGTCGCTCAGGGATTGAAGCAGCGGGCCCACCTCGTGGAGTTCTTCGAGGGACACGGGCGCGAGCGGTTTGAGGTTTCCTCACTCAATTCGCTTTCCCACAGAGTGGCCGATCACGTCATTTTTTCGGTGGGTTATGGCAAGACCCCCGAGGGCGCAACGCTCAGCAATATGGGCGAACTGACCACAATGGATGGGCGCCGAGGTTTGGCCAACCTGCTAATCAGTGCCCGCAAGCAGATGAGCATTGTCAGCTGTTTCGCTGCCACTGACCTGCCTGCGCATGCCACTAACGGTATGGGTTATTTGAGGGAGTTGCTCAAGGGCGGTATTGAGGTGGAGGTTGCAGCTAGCGAACTGGAGCGCGACCCAATGCTGGAAGACCTAGCAATTCGCCTTCGCAAACTTGGTGTGACCGTAAAGACCGGATTTGGTATCAACCTCCCGCTGGTGGCCAGCTATGGTAACAAGGCGGTCGTTCTGCAGCCAGACTGGGCGATCGCGGGCAGGGACTTGCACCAAGAACTGAATCTGCTACCTCCGCTGCTTGGGCATCTTGGGTGGCAGGTGGTTCGCGTTTTTGCTTTTGAGCTTTTCAGCGACCCAGACCTTTTTGCGCGGACGCTTGCCAAACATTTGGGGTTGTCGGTCAGCTCTCCCTCGGCTCGATTTGAGGATGAAGTTGCCTTTGAAGACACCGATGCGGCTTGGGGCGAGCGGGCACTTGGGTCGGACTCTGCCCGAGACGCCATGATGAAGGCCGACAAACCACCTCACTGGTGATCCACGGTGGCTGGCCACCAAGGCAGCCAATCTAAGAAAGCCTAGGAGTCGCTTTTCTTCGAGCTAGTGGAACTGGAATTGTCGGTGCGGTAGAAGCCGGAACCCTTGAAGGTTACGCTGCCTACGCCAAACACCTTGACCAGCTCGCTCTTGCCGCAGTTTGGGCATTCGGTGAGCGCAGCATCACTAAAAGACTGCTGAACATCAAATTGGTGATCGCAGTTCTTGCATTTGTAGGAGTACTTAGGCATTTGCTACAAGTTTAACCAATCGAGACGACTCTGGATGGCGTCACAATGAATCCCACCGGCTGATCGTGTTCTTCGGTGGGCAGGCTCTCGAGCACTTCTGCCTCGTATACCACTGCTGCCACTGGCGCGGTGACTGCTGGGTCCGCCAGGGCTACGTCGTAGAACCCCTTGCCCTTGCCCAGTCGGTTGCCGGCTAGGTCCACGGCGCTGGCGGGAATCAAAATCAGGTCTGCATCGCTAAGTTGGGCGACTGGGCCCGTAGGTTCATCGAAGCCAAAGATTCCGGGGGCAGCCTGGCCGGAGTAGTGAACCCAGTGCATTGTTCCATCGGCGTTTGCTACAGGCATGATTAGGGACAGTCCGTTTGCCGCGCCACCGGACACAAAAACGCTGATGTTGGGTTCACCGCCGAATGGCAAGTAGGCGGCCACCGTTTTAGCTCCCAGCCGCTGGCTTAGGGCAAGCAATTGCTCGTTTAGCCGGGCAGGATGTGAAGGGTCTTTAGCGTGCACAAGCCGCTGTTCGTTTAGGCGTGCCCGAAGTAACTTTTTGGCATCCTGCGGACTTAGTTCACTCATGGCACTAATTTTGTCACCATGGCACTTTCTTTTGCACTCACGCACGAAGACGTAAAACTGCGTCTCGTAAGAATGAAAGATGCCAAGGCCATTGAGACCTTGCTTCTTGAACATCGTTCGTGGCTTCGTCCCTGGGAGGCCACCAACCCCTATGCGCCCAATGTCTGGGACACCAGGGGAATGCTTCGCGGGTTATTGAAGGCGCTGGATGACAGAACCGGCTTGCCATTCGTCATGGAATACCAGGGCAAAATTGTCGGCCAAATCAATGTTGCCAACATCATGCACGGCTCAGTTTCGAGTGCTGTGATCGGATATTGGATTGCGCCGACCGTTGCAGGAAAAGCAATAACTCCTACCGCTGTTGCGCTGGTGAGTGACTACCTGTTCAACGTTGTAGGGCTACACCGAATTGAGATCGATATTCGCCCTGAAAACGCAGCCAGCCTGCGGGTGGTGCAGAAACTCGGATACCGATATGAGGGCCTCAAACGTCGCTACATCCACATCAATGGCGCTTGGCGTGATCATTTTGTTTTCGCACTCACCCATGAAGAAGTTCCCAAAGGCGTTCTAAATCGTTGGTTGCGGGGGCAAGTTCCTGCCTTGAAGTACCCAAAACCTTCAGATTACGAAGAAACTTTAGAACACGCCGAATTAAATAATTAGATGCAATTGATTGCCTCATATCGTTGAGGTATGAACTTCTCTTCGATCACCGGTGTGCTGCTAGTTGTGGCCGCGGTGGTTTGGCTCGGCGGATTCATTCCTGGCTGGGTCAAGCGAGGTCAAGAACTTGAGGACATTCGCCAGGTCAAGCAGCAAATTGTGCGTCAGGTCAGGCAGGCGAGCCCCACACCTAAGCAGACCAAGCAGGTTTCAACTGCGCATGCTGCAATGCGCCTGAGCAACCTACGCCGACTACTGGGTGTGTTGACCTTGGCCGGTGTTTTTGTTGGAGCATTTTCGCAGCTGGCAAACCTCGGCACCGTGGCTGGAATTGCCTTTACTGTGGCCGCAGCAGCTTTGGTTTCTGGAGTGCTAGCGCGCAAGAAGCAGCTCGCACTACTGGCAGAAAGCGCCCAATCGCGGGGCAGAGTTGCAACATACCGTGCTATGTATCAGACCGCGTTCGAACTAGGCGCAAACCAGCCTCAAATCGCCGATCGCAGTTGGACTCCGCGCGAATTGCCGGCACCGATGCACGTCGGTCACGTCGGAACTCTCGAGCAGCCAGAGTTGGCGCGGGTCACACAACTGCCGCTTGCGGTCGAAGCTGAAACTGGCGCTGCCCGACCTGAAGAAATAGTTGCGGGGGCTAATCTCGATGAAATTCTGCGCCGCCGCCGAGCAATTTAGTCTGAGTTAACCTGCTGCAACGGTTCGCCTTCCTTGAATTGGTGGGGTTTTGCATTATTCTGAAGCCAGTTGCGAATCATACTTAAGGGGTAAATCATGGCTATTTTTGACCGCATCAAGAAGATTTTTAAGAACAACTCTCCGGAAGTTGCCAAGGTAGTTGGCCACATCGCCGCTGACGTAGCTAAGGAATCCAGCGAGGTAGCCGAAGAAGTCAAGAAGACTGTGGCTGCAACCACCAAGAAGGTTGAAAAGGCAGTTACTGCTGGCGCTAAGACCGCTGAGAAGGCTGCAACCACCGCCGTGAAGGCAGCCGATAAGGCCGCAACTTCGGCAGTGAAGGCTGCCGACAAGGCTGCAACCACTGCGGTCAAGGCTGCCAGCAAGGCCACCCAGACCGCTACCACTGCTGCAGCTGCTCGCGTTGCCAAGGCAACCGCAACTAAGCCTGCTGCGGCTAAGGCCCCAGCTGCGCGAAAGCCGGCCACAAAGACCGCTGCGGCTGCTAAACCTGCGGCCAAGACCACCGCAGCTAAGCCTGCGGCCAAGACCACCGCAGCTAAGCCAGCCGCCGCTAAGGCGCCGGCTGCTAAGGCGCCGGCTGCTCGCAAACCAGCGGCAAAGACTGCTTCGGCAGCAAAGCCTGCCACTGCGGCTAAGGCCCCAGCAGCACGCAAGCCTGCTGCTAAGCCAGCAGCCAAGCCAGAAGCCTAGATAATTCAAAAAACCCGCCACTAATCGCAGTGGCGGGTTTTTTCTTTTTCGACTAGTTCTTTGCAACCACCCAGTCGGTTGCTGACTTAAGGGTTGGGTGGGCAAAACGATATCCGCTCGCCAGCAATTTTTCGGCGCTCATGTTTTGGCTACATAGTAAAAGCTCATCTGCGGCTTCACCCAAAAATAGACGCAGCGCGAAGGCAGGAACAGGCAGCAGGGTTGGCCGGTGAAGCGACTTCCCCAACTGATCAACCAGCTGCTTGCAGGTTGCGGGTTCAGGCGCAGTTAGGTTGTAGGCACCGCTAGCGGATTGGGTGTCTATCAGGTGGAGAATAGCTCCGGCCTCATCGACCACCGAGATCCAAGCCCAGAACTGTTTGCCAGAGCCTAGTGGACCGCCCATTCCAAGCCTCAGCAGCGGCAAAAGCCTTCCCAGCGCACCCAGTCGGCGACTGAGAACCATGGTGGTGCGAGCCAGAACTAGGCGAACCGAAGGATCGACACCGGCTGCCGTCTGTTCCCACTGAGCCGCCAGATCGGCGAGGAAACCAGCTCCCTTGGGGTCTGCCTCGGTGAGTACCTTGCTGCCGGTGTCGCCGTAGAAGCCGCTAGCGGAACCCGAAACAAATACTTTCGGTTTACGTTCGCTGGCATTTATCGCCGTAACCAGAGTTAGCGTCGAGTCCAAGCGGCTGCGAACGATTTCATTTTTGTAAGACTTGGTCCACGGAATTTTCCCGGTGGTGGCGCCGGCTAGGTTTAGAACCGCATCGATATCTTCGAGTGCACCCTTTGCTATTTCGTGGCGATCTGGATGCCATTCGATTTCGTTCGAGCCCTTCGCGGTTCGTCTAACCAAGAGGACAGGTTCATCTCCCCGGGCAAGCAGTTGCCTGGCAACTTCGGTGCCTACTAAACCGCTGGCACCGCTGATGAGAACTCGCATACTTTTGTCCCTAACTAGTTGAACTGATTTGGATCCATGCCGGTTCGAGTGTCGGTGTTGAGTCCGGCAATCAGCATCATGTCTTCGTTGTCAATATCGAAGTCAAAAATGTCGATGTTTTCGAGCAGACGATCTGGGTTGCTGGTCTTAGGGATCACCAAGTTTCCAAGCTGGATGTGCCAGCGCAAAATAATCTGTGCTGGAGTCTTGCCATACTTTGTGGCCAGAGCCCCGATGGTTGGGTCAGCCAGGACGTGCCCGCGAGCCAGCGGACTCCAAGCTTCGGTGTGAATGCCATGTTCGGCGTCAAAGGCCCGAACCCTGGCCTGTTGAAACTGCGGGTGAAGCTCTACCTGATTGATGGCGGGAACAACCGACGTGTTTGCCATCAGGTTTTCTAAGTGTTCAGGCTCGAAGTTGCTGACACCGATGCCGCGAACCCGACCGGTTTCGAGATACTCCTCGAAAACCTGGTAGGTCTCTACATACCGGTTTAGGGCAGGGTGTGGCCAGTGGACCAGAAGCATGTCGACATAGTCAATGTTCAGGCGATCCAGGCTGGCTTCAATTGCGTCCGCTGTGAAGGCGCGGCCCTGACCATCCTTCCAAATTTTGGTGGTCACAAAAATGTCGGCCCTTGAGATGCCCGACTTCCTGATGCCGGCTCCAACCTCAAGCTCGTTGTCATACAGAGCGGCTGTGTCAATACGGCGATAGCCAGTCTCGATGGCCTTGACCACGAGCGAATCTGCAATATCCTGAGCCACTTTGTACACGCCCAGACCTAGGCGTGGCACCTGCTGACCGTTGTTCAGCGTGGCAAATGCCATAGTCGAAGGATCAAACGTCATTGTTACTCCCTGTTTTGAGCCGATTTTCTCGGCACCTAGTTTTGAGGATGTTACTTATTGAAGTTGCTAAAGACCGGGTTCCATTCCTCGATCACGCGCTCGCCAATGCAGCCAGCAATGTCAAAGGGGTCGGTGTCGAGAAGCGCGGCCAACTGCTGTACGTCTTCGGCGTTGAAAATGAGTAGCGCACCAGGAATGTTGACCAATGGTCCGCCGGCAAGAAGAACTCCCTGTTCGAAGTGTTCGGATTCCCAAGCGCGATGCAGCGGTCGAATTTCAGCGACTTGTTCCGGTTCTGCCGAGTAAAAATATTGAACTGCGAAGATGGCCATATTTGAAGTCTAAAGGCTAGTTATATCCACCAGTTACCAAGCCACATGTGGCTCAGCCAGAACCAATATGGGGTCACGAATCCCCACCACAGATTGAGGAAAAACACCGACACCAAAGCCACAGCCAACAGGTACCAGACAATGGCTGTGCGCCAAGGGCGCCGGCCCATCACTGGTTCTCGGTACCAAAGCGAGCGAAGGGTGTAGACCAGTCCGAGAATGGTGAAGGGTAGAAAGGCAATGCCGTAGAACTCGAATACTGTGCGACCCATGTAGAGCAGCCAGGGCAGATAGGTGGCAGCCACTCCGAGCAGGATCAGCCCTTCGGTGCGATTGCGATATCTCAGGTAGTGGTAGACCAGATAGAAGAGGGCTGCGGCGGCACCCCACCAAATAAGCGGGTTTCCGATGGCTTGAATGGCCGAACTGCAGCCATTCACAGACTGATTGCAGTCCGTTGACTTCCAGTAGAAAGAAACCGGCCGCAGCATAAACAACCAGGTGAGCGGATTGCTCGCATAGGAGTGTGGCGTGTGCAGGTTGACGTGGAAGTTATAGATATCTAGGTGGTATTGATACAGGCTTTGCCACCAGCTGGCACGAATGTGGCGGTCCCAGCCTCCGTTGGTCAGAATCCATCCCATCCAGTTGAGGACATAAACTCCCAGGAAGACCGGGAGCATCAGGGTGAAATTTGCCACCGACTGCCCGATGGCTCCGTCGGCCAGCCAGTCTTTCAGCCCGAGGCGGCGGCGAAGCAAGGTCTCGGAGACCACCACATAGAGACCGAAAATGGCTGCAACGTATAGTCCAGACCATTTGACGCTCGTGGCCAATCCGAGCGCCGCGGCGCAGGCGACCAGCCATGGGCGTGCCCAAATCACGCTGGATTCGCCGCGCAGGGCCATCGCCTGATATTTGATCCGAACCTTGGCGCGATCGAGTAGCAAACAATAGAACGCCAGGAGGATGAAGAACATCAGGATGCCGTCCAGCAAACCGGTGCGGGACATGACGATCGCGTGGCCATCGATGGCCAATAGCAGGCCTGCTAGCACTGCCGCGCTCTGGCTGCCAAAAAGCTTCTTGGCAACCAGCATGAGAAGTAGCACAGCAAGGGTGCCGAAGACCGCGGTGGAAAAACGCCAAGTCCATGAGTTTTGGGCGCCAAATAGCAGCATGGGAAGGGCAATCAAGAACTTGCCAAGTGGTGGGTGGACTACGAAAGAACCGATTGTGTCGTAGCCATTCACGAGACCGTGAGCCCACTTGGCATCGGTGCCGGTTGGCCAGGCACTTTCGTATCCGTTGTGAATCAAGCTCCAGGCGTCTTTGACGTAGAAGGTCTCGTCAAACACCAGAGAGTGTGGGTAGCTGAGATTGAAAAACCTTAGAAAACCGGCAAGCAGGGTGACCAGCCACCAGCCCTGAGGCAGAAAGCGGCGGTAGATTGCCACGGCTCGGGTTTGTACGCTCACCCCCAAATGCTACTTGGGTAGGCCGACTTCAAGGTTTAGCTAAGCGGGAATCCCACACTTTTTACAGATTCAGATTGGTTTGCCAATATTGATAAGTGCTGATTCTCGCTGCAACTCCCATCGGAAACCTATCCGATGCCTCGCCACGCCTAGTGGAACACCTGGTTGCTGCCAAGCACATTGCTGCGGAAGACACCCGAACCCTCTTCAAGCTGGCTCAGGCCTTGGGCATCAAGGTGACTGCCAAAACCTACAGCCTGCACGAGCACAACGAAGAGGAGCGCGCTAAGCAGCTGGTCGAACTAGCCGCAGAGAACGACGTGCTTGTGGTCTCGGATGCCGGAATGCCAACTGTCTCAGATCCCGGATTTCAGCTTGTGCGCGCCTGTGTGGCAGCCGGAGTGGACGTCACCATCATCCCTGGCCCCTCGGCGGTACTTTCGGCGCTCGCGGTCAGTGGCCTTCCAACGGATCGGTTCAGCTTTGAGGGGTTTCTGCCCCGCAAGCAGGGGGAGCGCACCCGACTCTGGCAAGAGCTAGAGCACGAAACCCGCACCATGGTCTTTTTTGAAAGCCCGCACCGAATTCACGAATCCTTGGAATCGGCGATTGCTGTGCTGGGCCCTGACCGTCAGGCCAGCCTAAGCCGCGAGCTAACCAAGAAGTTTGAGCAGACCGTCCGAGGCACGATTGCCCAACTGGCAGACTGGACCGCGGAAGAGCCGAAGGGCGAGTTGGTGCTGGTGGTAGCGGGTGCTAACGCAACCGAGCATCAGGCCATCGATGTGGTCGATCAGGTGTTAGAACTGGTTGCCGCTGGAAGCCCGCTAAAGCCAGCCGTGGCAGAAATTGCCACCGCGGCCGGGGTAAGCAAAAGCGAGCTCTATGACCTGGTTCTGCGCGCCCGCAAGCAGGCACTGAATTAAGATAGAAACTATGTCTGCCAGCAAGTCGTTCTATGCGACTACCCCCATTTTCTATGTGAATGACGCTCCTCACATCGGTCACGCCTACACCGAAGTGGCAGCCGATGTTCTTACCCGTTGGCACCGCCAGCGCGGGGAGAGCGCATTCCTGCTGACTGGCACCGACGAACACGGCGAGAAGATCCTTCGCACCGCAGCCGCCAACAAGGTTTCGCCCAAGGAGTGGGCCGACAAACTGGTTTCAGAGTCTTGGCTTCCACTGTTGGAGACCATCGACATTCAAAACCAGGACTTCATTCGCACCACAGAGCCGCGCCACGAAAAGAACGTTCAGGTTTTTCTGCAGCACCTCTACGACACCGGTTTCATCTACCAGGGTTCCTACGAGGGCAACTACTGCGTTGGCTGCGAGGAATACAAGACCGAGTCGGACCTGATTGACGGTCAGGGTGACTATGCCGGTCAGCTGGTCTGTGCCATCCACACGCGTCCGGTAGAGAAGCTCAAAGAAACCAACTATTTCTTCAAACTCAGCGAGTTTGAGCAGCCACTGCTTGATTTCTTTGAGGCGAACCCAAAGTTTGTTCAGCCGGAGAGCGCCCGCAACGAGGTAGTTTCATTCGTTCGACGTGGTCTAGAAGACCTGAGCATTTCGCGTTCGAAAGAAAAGTTTGACTGGGGAATCGACATCCCTTGGGACAACGGGCACATCACCTACGTCTGGTTCGATGCTCTGCTCAACTACATCACCGCAATTGGCTACGGCGAAGACACCGCTGAGGCCAAGGCAAAGTTCGATTCGCTTTGGCCAGCCTCTGTTCAGATCGTGGGCAAGGACATCCTGCGTTTCCACGCCGTAATCTGGCCGGCAATGCTCATGGCCGCCGGTCTGCAGCCGCCTGCTCAGGTGTTCGGACACGGCTGGCTTTTGGTTGGCGGCGAGAAGATGAGTAAGTCCAAGCTCACCGGTATTGCACCAAGCCAAATCACCGACACCTTTGGTTCGGATGCGTTCCGCTACTACTTCATGAAGGCCATTGCCTTCGGCTCTGATGGCTCATTCTCGTGGGAAGACCTGTCGGCTCGTTACCAGGCAGAGCTTGCCAACGGTTTCGGCAATCTAGCCTCCCGCGTAGTCGCAATGGTCCACCGCTACTTCGATGGCGTGCTGCCTGAGCCTGGGCTGGTCACGGCAGACGACGAGAACGTGGCCTCGGTGGCGCTCGCCGCAGTTGCCAAAGCGGACGACGCCATCGATGACCTTGCAATCCAGGATGCCATCGGTGCCATCTGGACCCTGGTCGACGAGTTGAACAACTACATCACAGTGCAGGAGCCTTGGGCCCTTGCCAAAGACGAGGCCAAGCGCGACCGCCTGGCGACCGTGCTTTACACCGCCACCGAGGGTTTGCGCGTGCTCAGCGTGCTATTGGCTCCGATTACCCCGAAGGCCGTTGCAAAGCTATGGTCTGCTATCGGTCAGGGCTCGCTCGGCGACCTCGCGGCTCAGCCGCTGGCGGCGGCAGGCACCTGGGGGCAGCTGAAGCCGGGTGCGGCGATTGCCGTTCTCGAGCCGCTGTTCCCTCGCATTGAGTCTGAAGCCAAGTAAGGCGCAACTTGTCCGAGCTGCAGTCGCACATCAGAGTTCGCAAGAACTACGATGCCAACGAACACCGCAAGGACTTGAAGTACCCCGAACTGCCTGAGCCCCTCGAGGTTGGCACCTACGACAATCACACTCACTTAGAGATTGCCGACGGCGACGAACCGCTGCATTATCTAGAACATCTCGATCTTGCCGATCAAGCCGGAATGCTTGGTGTGGTTCAGGTTGGTGTGACCCTCGAATCCTCAAAGTGGTCTGCCGCGGTGGCGGCAATCGAACCACGGGTGCTGGCTGCGGTTGCCCTGCATCCAAACGAGGCCCCTGGTTACGAGACCAAAGCCCGGCTGGATGATGCAATCGCCGATATCGCCCTGTTGGCTGCTCAGCCGCGAGTGCGTGCAATTGGTGAGACCGGACTTGATTTTTTCAGGACGGAGGGCGAGTCTGCCCTGCAGCTTCAGCAATACTCTTTTGAAGAGCACATCCGCATTGCCAAAGAGAACAACATCGCCCTGATGATTCATGACCGCGATGCCCACAGCCAGGTAATCCAGACTCTGAAGCGCGTTGGCGCACCCGAGCGGGTTGTTTTCCACTGCTACTCGGGGGACACCGACCTGGCCGCCGTCTGCAACGAAAACGGCTGGTACATGAGTTTTGCCGGGAACATCACAATCAAGCGCAATCAGCACCTACGAGATTCGCTAAAGCTGGCTCGCCCCGAGTTGATCATGGTTGAAACCGATGCGCCTTTCCTCACCCCGGAGCCCTTCCGGGGCAGGCCAAACGCGCCCTATCTGGTGCCCATCACCGTGCGATTCATGGCAGAGGTATTAGGTCTTGGGGTAAACCAGTTGGCTACTCAACTGACCAGCAACACCGAGCGTGTATACGGCCTGTGGAGCGAAGGTTTGCTCGAGTCGAGTTCGGAGCACCATCACCTTGCAAACAATCCACCGAGAGATTCGAGCGAGACCCCATAATGGCAACCGAAGCGCAACTGCTGGGTGGGGTAGACATCCGTGAACTAGCCGCGAGGCTTGACGTGGTGCCAACCAAGAAACTCGGTCAGAATTTTGTCACCGATCCCAATACCATTCGTCGAATCGTTGCCGCTGCCAAACTGGACGGCAGCGAAACTGTGGTCGAGATTGGTCCTGGACTTGGATCACTCACCCTCGGGCTTATCGAGGTTGCCAACAAGGTCATCGCTGTCGAGATTGATCCAAAGATGGCTGCGGCTCTGCAAGAAACCGTAAGTAAGCGCGCGCCAGGTGCGAACTTCACGCTTATCCACCAGGATGCCCTCAAAGTAACCGATTTGGGTGCCGAGCCCAGCGCCTTAGTTGCCAACCTTCCCTACAACATCAGCGTTCCAGTGCTGCTGCACTTCTTAGAGCAGTTCGCTTCCTTGAAGTCTGGGCTTGTGCTGGTTCAGGCCGAGGTGGCACATCGCTTGGCTGCCCGTCCCGGCAACAAAATCTATGGTGTTCCCAGCGTCAAGTTGGCCTGGTACGCAGAATCAAACCTGGCCGGAAATGTGGGGCGGAATATTTTCTGGCCGGTCCCAAACGTCGATTCCGCACTGGTCTACTTCAGTAAGCGTGCGACGCCGCTGGGAGATGACGCATTGCGATTGGCTACTTTTGAGGCCGTGGACGCTGCCTTTGGGCAACGCCGAAAGACTCTTCGTCAGGCCCTAGCGGATTGGGCTGGCGGTGCTCCCGCCGTTGCCGAGGCCATCCTGGTTGCTGCGGGAATCGACCCGAGCAAACGCGGCGAACAGCTGGATGTTTTCGACTTTGTGAAGATAGCCAAGGCAAAGCAGGATTACCTGGCAAACGCCACAGTTGACGCAAACGGGGCGGGCAACTAATGCAGCACTGGAGCATTGAGAACTCAAAGAGCGGCTGGTTCACAGCTGAGACTTCCCGTTTTTTTGGCGCTGATCTACCCAGGCTTTTTGGTCTATTTCAAGACCCGCAGTCTTGGCCAGAGGCGGCGCCGCAGCGCCTCATTCGCATTGTTCCAAGCGAACTCCTCGGCTATTCATTCGAAAATCAGAGTCGAGTCGAACTTTCCTTCGAACAGATTCGCAAGGGTCTATATCGAGTTTTGGCTCGCCACGAACACCTCCACGACAGCGCCGAGCTGGCTTGGGCTCAGCAGTACTGGGAATCGGTCTTTCAAAACATCTTTGACAGGCTGCTCTGTGAGCCCGTTCACGCGGCAACTTCTTATGGCAAGGTCAATCTATTTTTTAGGGTTGGTCCATTGCAGCCGGATGGCTACCACCAGGTGTCGAGTCTCTATCAGAGCGTGAAACTTAGCGAAACCGTAATTGCTGAATTGGCCTCCGATTGGCAAGTTGCTGTAAACGGAACAATCGGTGCAGAACACCTGGCTGCGGTTCCAACCAACCGCAACAATCTGGTGGTTGCTGCGGCTAAGGCAGCCGGCAAGGCTCTCAAATACCGAACCGTGCCTCGACTGTCATTCACGATTCACAAGAATGTTCCGGTTGCCGGTGGCATGGGTGGTGGCTCGGCCGATGCGGCTGCTGCACTGTTGGCGGCTCAATCGGTTTGGGGCAAGTGGCTTTCAATTTCAGAGTTGGACGAGGTTGCTGCTTCGATTGGCGCGGATGTTCCATTCGCACTGATGGGCGGGTCTGCGATCGGTGAGGGCACCGGGCACGAACTAACTCCGGTTGCGCAAAAGAGCAAACTTCACTGGGTTTTGGTGCCCAACGATTTTGGCCTCAGCACTCCGGCGGTTTACGCGGAGCTGGATCGACTGCGGGCCGAACGCGGTGAAGATCCGGCTTCCGTGCCACAGGCGCAGATGGAGCAGCGGCTGATCCAAGCCCTTCGGGAAGGGGCAAGCGCCGAGGAAATCGCTCCGCTGCTACACAACGATCTGGAGGAGGCGGCAATCAGCCTCAGGCCAGAACTCAAGACTTTGCTAGAGATGAAGGATCAGGTTTTCGCTTTGCACGCCATGATCTCGGGTTCTGGTCCAACCGTTGCCATGCTCGCCCGCGATGCGCAGGATGCAATTGCAATCGCAAGCAGGCTGCGCACCTATGGGCAGCAGTGCGTAGTTACTTCGTCGCCTGCCGGCGCAGCACAGTTGGTGTCATAGCTATGGCTCACCTGCTGGGTGCCGAAAACATTAGGCACGAATTCCCGACCAAGACCGTCTTCGATGGCATCACCATAGGAGTCAATGAGGGCGACCGAATCGGTATCGTTGGTCGGAACGGCGATGGAAAATCGACGCTGCTCAAGGTTCTGGCCAAGCGGCTGGTTACCGATTCTGGCCGCGTTACCTATCGCGGCAGTTTGCAGGTTGGCATGCTTGACCAGCAGGACGTGCTTGACCCAAATATGACCATCGGTGTGGCTGTAGTCGGCGACCGAGACGAACACGAATGGGCCGGCGACCCTAAGGTACGCGACGTTATCGCTGGTCTGCTAAACGATTTGGATTGGACCAAGCGGATCGGCGAGCTCTCGGGTGGTCAGCGCCGCCGGGTGGCCCTTGCGGCTCTGTTGACCCGAGACTGGGACATCGTGATGCTGGATGAGCCCACCAACCACCTCGATATCGAAGGCGTTGCCTGGCTGGCTCAGCACCTGAAGCAGCGCTGGCCATCGACCGCCGGCGGGCTGATCGTGGTAACCCACGACCGCTGGTTCTTGGACGAGGTCTGCAACCTAACCTGGGAAATTCACGACGGCATCCTGGAACCATTTGAGGGTGGCTACGCCGCCTACATTCTGCAACGAAACGAACGCGACCGTTCAGCGGCAGCATCCGAGGCTAGGCGTCAAAACCTGCTGCGCAAGGAGTTGGCCTGGCTGAGGCGCGGTGCTCCGGCCCGCACCAGCAAGCCGAAGTTCCGCATCGATGCCGCCAACGAGTTGATTGCCAACGAGCCGCCGCCTAGAGACAACATCAACCTGCGCAAGATGGCCACTCAGCGGCTGGGTAAAGATGTTGTGGACATCGAGAACCTGACCTATTCGGTGGCGGGCAAAACGCTGCTAAGCAACGTCACCTGGCGACTAGGTCCCGGTGATCGCATCGGTTTGGTCGGCGTAAACGGTGCCGGCAAGACTACCCTGCTTCGGCTGGTAACCGGTGAGTTGGAGCAAACCTCGGGTCGAATCAAGCGTGGCAAGACGGTAAACATCGCAACTCTCAGCCAAGAGGTTAGAGAGTTGGATGAGTTTGCCGACGAGAAGATCTTTACCCTGATTGCGCGCGAAAAGTCCTTCTTTGTGGTTGATGGCAAAGAGGTTTCCACCAGCCAGCTGGTTGAGCAACTTGGCTTTACCAGTGCTCAGCTGCAGACCCCCATCAAAGACCTGTCCGGTGGCCAGCGTCGTCGCCTGCAGTTCTTGAGGCTGTTGTTCGGTGAGCCAAACGTGCTCATCCTCGATGAGCCCACAAATGACCTTGACACCGACATGTTGGCTGCCATGGAAGACCTGCTGGATTCCTGGCCGGGAACGCTAATCGTGGTTAGCCACGACCGCTATCTTCTGGAGCGCGTTACCGACCAGCAATACGCGCTTTTGGGTGATGGTTCGCTTCGCCACCTGACCGGTGGAGTTGATCAGTACCTAGAGTTGCGCAAGCACTCGCTTAAGGCCTCGGCCAAGGCGGCTTCTCAGAGCGCCAGTGGAAATCCGATGCACTCTGAAGGCGCAGGTGGTGCACCGGCGGCCAAGTCAGTTCCAAAGTTGACCGGCGCTGAACTCCGTAATGCCGAGAAAAACCTGGCGCGCATCGAACGGGCTCTAGAAAAGCTTGCCGGCGAAGAAGCCGAACTTCACGAAGCAATGGCAACTCACGATCAATCAGATTTTGCCGGACTAACTGCATTGGCAAAAAAGCAGGCCGAGTTGAACTCGAAGCGTGAAGAACTCGAACTCGAATGGCTAGAGGTCAGCGAGCTGCTTGGTTAGCTGAAGCTACTAACCTAAATTTTGTTTTCGAGTCGGGCTTTGGCATGTTCAAGGTGCGCAGTAATGTGTGCGGATAGCGGCTCCACTGCTCCGGCAGAAATTGCCTCAACCATGTCTTGATGCTCTCGGTTGGCAAGTTCTCGGCTGGATTGCTCAGTAACGTTTGCTCTTGAATATGGCTGCACTGATCCCAATAGTTCGAGCAGAATTTTTTCCCACTTTGGCATGCCACTAATGGAATACAGATACGAGTGGAATTCGAAATTGAGACTCATCCAATCGTCGAGGCTCTCTGTCTCTAGCATTTTTTGCACAAACTCGTTCAGCCTAGCCAAGTCATTTTTACTTGATCCGGCAATGATCGCGGCGGCTAAGCGGGGTTCCAGCAGCATCCTGAGTTCATAAATTTCCTGTAGGTCGGCTTGGTTTAGAGATTTAACTCTGGCCCCGGTACCTGCAAACATTTCCACTGCGCCTGCGGTGGCCAACATGCTGAGGGCTTCGCGAATGGGGATGCGGCTAACCCCATACTTGGCGGCAAGGGCAACCTGATTCAGGGCCTCACCAGGCGAGTAGACGCCCTGCTGGATTTCACGCCGAATGTCATTCGCAATCTCACTTGGAGTCATCGCTCAACTTTCTGAAATCTGTATGCACTGTATACACTTTACATGAGGATGCATACGCTTCCAGACAATCGCGGAAACGAGTATGGCAAATGCAGGTCAAAATCGACACTGGAATGCTTCTGGGCAGGTTTCAAGAAAACGTGGCCGAATTTCTGGGAATTCCCTTTGCGGCGGCGCCCGTTGATGATTTGCGGTTTCAGCCTCCGGCCGCAGTCAATCCTTGGTCTGGTGTTAGGAACGCCCTGGAATACGGGCCTGCGCCAATACAGCCCGGATCATTTGCCACCGGTGGTAAGCAACTGGGTTCTGAGGATTGCCTTTACCTAAACCTTTGGGCGTCAACTCCTTACAAAAACGGAAAGCCCGTGATTGTGTGGATTTACGGGGGAGGTTTTGAGGGCGGATCGGCCTCAAGCGATGAGTTCAATGGACAACAGTTGGCAGCCAAAGCAGACGCCGTTTTCATCAACTTCAACTATCGTGTTGGCTTATTAGGATTTGGTGCACTGCCCCAGTCTGAGACCTATCCGAGTTCGACAAATATGGGGCTGCGCGATGCAATCGCCGCGCTCGAGTGGGTGCATCGTAATGTGGAATCTTTTGGCGGCGATCCCGATAACGTTACGGTCATCGGCCATAGTGCAGGTAGTTTCATGGCCTCGGCCCTGTTGAGCAACCCGAAAGTTCAAGGCCTTTTCGCTCGACTGGTTCTCCTTTCTGGTCCAACCTCGCGTTTTATACCCTTGGAACGCACACTCGCGCTCACTTCGCAGGCGCTCAATCTGGCTCTCAACGATGACGGCGCGCCGAAGGAAGTTTCTGTAGAGAAGCTCTTTGAAGCTCAGCGTCGGTTCGTTCCATCCGACCTTGCAATCAGGAATGGCCGAATTCCCCAGGCTTTGGGGCTGACACTAGATGCCGAATACGCAGATTCGGTAATCCCTGGCCACCCCCTGGATATTGTTATGGCCAGTGATCAAACCGCGAAGCCAATTTTGGTTGGTTCGGCGGAACGTGAAACTTGGATTTTCAGGAAGTTTTCACCGGAGCACTTTGAAGTTGCGGACCTAAACCAACTAGTCGAGCAAATGTGCAGTTGGGGCATTCCTCAGGATAAATCAGGAATCATCGCAGGGGCATACCAGGCAAAATATGTCGGGATCGAACTTCCCGAGTTACGGGAAAGAATGCTCTCCGATTACATTTATCGGCTTCCGGCCGCAAGGTTGTTAGAGGCCCATGCTGAGGTGTCGGGGAAGTGCTGGGGTCTGGAATTTGTCGGCACAAAAGACGCTCCAATGTCACACGGCTTTGAAGTGCCGGCACTTTTTGAAGGCACTGCCAAGCTGCGGAACGTCACCCCGGATCCGGACTTCAGACAAGAATTTCACACTGCAATCATCAACTTCGTCAAATCTGGTGATCCAGGTTGGGAAGCCTACCGGGACACGCATAAGTCGGTGAAATTAATGGGAAAAAAGTCTGAGTTGGTTCCTTTCTACTATGAGGAATTGCTTCAAATTTGGAGCGGGGTGGAACGGCCATGAACACGTATTCTGTGGTTCCTAAGTCTTCTGATTCGGTGCGGATTGGAGTTGGCGCGGGCTTTGCCGGAGACAGGCTTCAGCCCGCCGAGTTACTGGCGAATCATGGCAACCTAGACGCTCTGGTTTTTGAGTGCCTAGCGGAGCGAACTATCGCCCTGGCACAACAAAATAAGGCGAATGGAAGGTCTCAGGGGTTTGACCAGAAGCTGATTGAGAGGCTGAGAGGAACGCTGCCGGGTCTGCTTGCCGGAGGTGGCCTGGCCGTAACCAACGGTGGAGCAGCCAATCCGGTTGGTGCAGCTCTGGCGGTGGCAGCTGCCACACGAGACCTGACAAAAAGGCCAATCGCCGTCGCTGCAGTCACCGGCGATGATGTCCTTGCCGAACTAGACATAGATGCCTCAGTGGTTCTGGAAACAGGAGAGTCACTAGCCAAATATCGGGATCGCATCGTGAGCGCCAATGCTTACTTGGGTGCAAGTGGGGTAATCGAAGCAGCAGCTACCGGTGCCGATGTGATTATCACGGGCAGAACCTCGGACGCCGCACTTTTCTCCGGCGCCCTCTCGGCCAAATTGGGCTGGTCCATTGAGGACAGAGCCAACCAGGCGACTGGAATCCTCGTGGGTCATCTGCTTGAGTGTGCCGGCCAATTGACGGGTGGCTACTTTGCCGACGGAGTCAACAAGAACGTGCCAAAGCTCTGGGATCTTGGATTCCCTATGGCAGATGTTTCTGCTTCGGGTAACGTGACTCTTCATAAACTGCTAGGTTCAGGCGGACTGCTCAACAGGCAAACCGTTCTTGAGCAACTGCTCTACGAAGTAGAAAATCCGCACCGCTACATAACGCCAGACCTAACCGTGGATTTCGCAAATGTGGCAATCACCGACCACGGATCCGATTCGGTAGCGGTGTCTGGCGCAACATTTGTGTCTGTCCCTGCCACTTTGAAGGTGAGTGTCGGGATCAGAGACGGGTATGCCGCAACAGGCAGCATCGTCTACGGAGGTTCGCGGTCTATGGAGCGTGCCACTATCGCGGCAAATATAGTCAGGGATCGGTGGGTGGCGGTTTATGGGCGCCCATCGGAGGATGTCGACTGCCATTTTGTCGGCATAAACTCCACATTCCCCTGGGCAACTGAGATTCCCGATTCTGCACCTGAGGTCATGTTGAAATTTAGCCTGAGGACATTCGAAGAGCGGGTCGCCATCGAATTTTGCCGCGAAATTGAGGCACTGTATACCAATGGGCCTGCAGGCGGAGGTGGCGCCAACGCTTCCTACACCGAAACCATTGGCATTCTGTCGACACTCATTCCGCGAGACGCTGTTGAGCAGAAAGTTCAGGTTTTCAAATGAAACTCTTCGATCTAGCGCACTGTCGGGCAGGCGACAAAGGCGACACCTCCATTCTGGCCGTAGTTCCTTATCGCGATAGCGACTACCCACGTCTGGTTACTGCGCTGGATGTCGAATCGGTTTCGCAGCATTTTGGAGCTAGACCTGAAGATGTTTCGATTGTTTTGTCTCCTAAGTTGCACGCAATTACTATTTCGTTGCGAAATCAACTGGGCGGAGGTGTAACCAGGTCTCTGCGGGTGGACCCTCACGGCAAAAGCCTGTCCAGTGTGCTGCTAGAGGTGGAAATGCCGTTCAGTGATTTTCAACAGGTTCTAAGTTGAGACATGCCAGCAGGTTTTCAAGATGTCTGGCAGACTTATAAGGTGTGATTTGAAGGGCCTCGGCCCTCGAAGCACGCGGTGGTCTATGGTGTAACGGCAGCACCGCGCCCTTTGGAGGCGCTTGTCTAGGTTCGAATCCTGGTAGACCAGCAAACATTCACCTAGGAGAGCAATGGGCGAGCGGCATCTGGCGGTTGTGGTTCTGGCAGCAGGTCAGGGCACCCGAATGAAGTCGACCAAGCCCAAGGTGATGCACGAACTAGCTGGCCTGCCGCTTCTGGGGCATGCCCTCGCTACCGCTTCCAGCCTCGATGCCCAGCATGTCATTCCGGTGGTCCGTCACGAAAAAGAGCAGATCAGCGCTTACATCAGTGCGTTTTTCCCTCAGGCAGTGATTGCCGAACAAGACGAGGTTCCCGGAACCGGTCGGGCCGTCGAATGCGGTCTTGCCGCCCTCCCATCCGATTTCGATGGCGTTGTTGTCGTCACCTCCGGAGACGTTCCGCTGCTCGATGTCGCCACCCTCGAGACAATGCTTCAAACCCACCTCGATGGCGGTTTCTCGGCAACCATCCTCACCACGTTCCTTGGTGACCCAAACGGCTACGGCCGCATTCTGCGCAGCAACGACGGCAAGTTCATCGAGATTGTTGAACACAAGGATGCCAGCGCCGCTCAGCGCGAAATCGAAGAGGTAAATGCGGGCGTCTATGTTTTCGACGCCAAGCACCTCAAGGCTGCTCTGGGCCAGGTTGGCACTCACAATGCGCAGGGCGAAAAATACCTCACCGATGCCGCCGCCGCGCTGCTCAAGGCCGGTCACAAGGTGCAGGCGCTGGCAATCGAGGACGAGTGGCTGGTGGCGGGAATCAATGACCGAGCCCAGCTGAGCGAGGTTGCAGCCGAGCTAAACGCACGAATCTGCCGTGCTTGGCAGCTGGCCGGAGTCACAATCCAAGACCCTTACAGCACCTGGATTGACGTCACCGTTAGCATCGGTCAAGACGCAGTTCTGCTGCCAGGAACCTATCTGCAGGGCACCACAACAGTTGGCGCTGGGGCCATCGTTGGTCCAGAGGTCGTTCTCATCGACACCCAGGTGGGTGCCGATGCCAAGGTCATTAAGGCTCACGCCACTTCCAGCATCATCGGTGAAGGCGCCAGCGTTGGTCCATTCGCCTACCTTCGTCCGGGAACCAACCTGGGCAAGGACGGCAAGATTGGCACCTTTGTAGAAACCAAGAATGCTGTGATTGGCGCTGGCTCTAAGGTTCCACACCTGTCTTACGTCGGCGATGCCACGATAGGTGAAAACAGCAACATCGGTGCCGGCACCATTTTTGCCAACTACGACGGTGTTACCAAGAGCCGAAGCACAATCGGTTCTGAGGTCCGTACCGGCTCGCACAACGTGTTTGTTGCGCCCATTACAATTGGTGACGGAGCGTACACCGCCGCGGGGACGGTTGTTAGGCGAAATGTGGCTCCTGGAGACCTCGCGCTAAACGTTGCCCCTCAGAAGAACATGGCTGATTGGGTGTTGTCTAAGCGTGCGGGAACCGCGGCGGCAGCGGCAGCTCAGGCAGCCAAAGACGCAACTGCAACAAACGCCAGCACCACCAAGCCGGCCAACTAGAAAGAGTGACCTTGACCAGATCAACCGAAAACAACAAAAAGCTGGTTCTGGTAAGCGGTCGCGCTCACCCTGAGTTGGCCCGCGAAGTAGCCGAGCTGCTTGGCACCGAACTGCTGGCCACCACTGCCTACGATTTTGCCAACGGTGAGACCTTCGTTCGTTACGAAGAGTCGGTTCGCGGGGTAGACGCGTTTGTAATTCAGGCTCACCCATTCCCAATCAACCAGCACGTGATGGAACACCTTCTCATGGTGGATGCCCTCAAGCGTGCCTCGGCTAAGCGCATCACCGTGGTTGCACCTTTCTTCCCATACGCCCGCCAGGACAAGAAGCACAAGGGACGCGAGCCTATTTCGGCCCGCCTGATTGCAGACCTTTACAAGGCCTCGGGCGCAAACCGCATCATGTCGATCGACCTCCACACCCCACAGATTCAGGGCTTCTTCGATGGCCCGGTTGACCACCTTTGGGCGCTTCCAACCCTGGCAGACTATGCCGCAGAAAAGTGGGGACACGAGGCACTGACCGTGGTCTCGCCAGACTCAGGTCGCGTTCGCGTTGCCGACATCTGGGCCGACCGCCTGGGTGCGCCATTGGCGATCATTCACAAGCGCCGTGATCCAGACCGTCCAAACCAGGTGCAGGTGCACGAGCTGGTTGGCGATGTCAAGGGTCGAACCTGTCTTCTGGTTGACGACATGATCGACACCGCTGGCACTATCGTTGCCGCTGCCAAGGCGCTAAAGGAAAACGGAGCTGGCCGTGTCATCGTGGCGGCCACTCACGCAATCTTCTCGGCTCCTGCGGTAGAGCGCCTATCCGGCGATTCAGTTGACGAGGTACTGGTTACCAACACGCTGCCAATCTCCGCCGACAAGATGTTTGACAAGCTCACCGTAATCAGCATCGCCCCGCTAATCGCGCGTGCAATCGAGGCGGTATTCTCCGACGATTCCGTATCAAGCATCTTCCCAGGTCACGCCTAAAGTTTTCTGCCACCAAGACTGAAAGCAGACACCGATGGCAAAGCAGCAAGTTGGGCTAATCGGGGCGGTCGCCATCGGTTTGGCATCGATGCTGGGCGCGGGCGTCTTTGTGGTCTTCCACAATGCCTACGCAATCACACCCACCGGCTACTTTTACGCCCTTGGCTTGGCTGCACTGGTTGCAGCCCTGAATGCCTGGTCTGTCTACTCGCTTGCCCGCCAAATTGAGCGTCCCGGAGGCATCTACGCCTACTCGCGTGAGTATCTCAACCCAGCGGCTTCCTTCAGTGCCGGTTTCGCCTTTGTCTTTGGAAAGATTGGCTCGATTGCGGCCATTGCCCTGACCTTCAACTACTACGTTGCTCCAGGAGTGGGTTTTTGGCCGGCTGCCCTGGCCATTGCTGGAATGGCTACCATCAACATTCTGGGAATCCAGCGAACAGCTTCGGTGGCAGCGGTATTGGCCACTCTCACCTCGGTTTACCTGTTGACGATGCTGATGGTGGGCGTTGCCAGTCCGGCACCGATGCTGGTCTTGCCAGCGCCAGACGCGCCACCAGCCTTCGGCAACATCCTGAGCGCCGCCGCAATCTTCTTCTTCGCCTTTGCGGGCTATGCCCGGGTGGCAACCTTGGGAAACGAAGTGCGTAATGCAAGGCGCAATATCCCCAAGGCCATTGTCATAGCACTCGGCTTTGTGATTGTGATCTATTTTGGCTTGGCACTGGTGCTTCAGAAGTTTCTAGGTCTAAACCTCTTCACCGATGTCGCGCCTTTCAAGACCCTCTCCGGACAGCTTTTGCCCGGTGTGCCTGTGGAGGTCACCACCGCCGTTGCAGTATTGGCTTCGCTCGGTTCGGTGTTGGCGCTTCTCGCCGGCGTTAGTCGCACTGCGGCCATCATGGGCGAAGACGGCGAACTGCCAGCTTTTCTCACCAAAAGAAATGCGTCTGGCTCGCCCTGGCTGGCCGAGGTGCTGATCGCCTTTGGCGCTATTGCCTTGGTCTCGGTGGGCAATCTCAGCTGGGTGATCGGCTTCTCTAGTTTCAGCGTGCTTTTCTACTATTCCATTGGCCATCTTTCAGCCCTTCGCCAACCCTGTGGCGTAAGAATATTCCCCCGCTGGTTGGCCATTCTCGGTTTCTTGCTTTGCTGGTCCCTGATGTTGACGGCTCCCGGTCCCGCAGTCCCAATATCGGTGGCTATTCTGGTTCTAGCTAACGCAGTCCGTTTTGTTGTTCGCCACAGAAAGTAGGGGGTTTAGTCATGCGCAAACTGACAATGGCACACTGGCTAGACCTAGGACTATTGTTGGGCGCGATGCTGGTCTACTGGACACTCATCCGCACCATTCAGTTGCTGTTCAGCCTGACCCTGCAGACCGTGTTCTTTGGCCAGGGTGGCGTCAAGGTAGCGTCTTGGCAGTCCGCACTCATCTGGTTGTCGGTTGCGGTTATCTACCTGGGAATCTATTTCGCGGTTCGCGCTCCGTGGCGTAGGGTTTTCAAGCACGCTAGTAGTTCAGACGGACTCAGGAGCAAGTTGCAGCGGGCTTACCTGCATGTTTGGGCCTGGTTTGCAATGCTCTCGCCAGTATTTCTGGTTAGCTCGGTGGCGCAAATCGGCCACTCGCTCAGCTAATCAGCCAGTGCCTTCTTGATTCGTTGCACCGAGACCGGTTCAGAAGTGCCCAGGTGTTGTGCGAAAAGCGAAACCCGCAGTTCCTCCAGAAGCCAACGGGCACGAACAATTTTCGAATCCGAATTGGCCGCCAGCGGAAGGGTTCCACCCGCTCCGAGGTGCATGCCCAGGGCCTGGTCTAGCTCTGTTGCAGCGCCGCGGTCGCGCATTGGATTCTCGGTAAGTTTTTCGATTCGGTGTTTGATGGCCTGAAGGTAAATCAAAACCCGTGGCAGCCGATCAAGACCGGTGCCGACCACAAATCCCGGACCCACCAGTTGTTCGACGTGCTGCTTTTCGGCGGAGAGAATCGACAGGAACTCGAATGCCTTGACCTCAGAGATCGACTTCGTGGCCTCGCGGGCTGCAACCATGATTCTGGCGACCAGGCCGGCGGTGTCAAAGGTAACATCCATCAGCGAAGTCTGGACGGCAGTGCGGGCCGCCTCGTACTGAGCCTTCTCGAATATCATCCGATTTGGTGCAATACGCTCTAATTCGCGGTCGATGCTGGCCGCAATGACGTCGTCGATGAATGCCGAAAAACTTGGGTATGGCAGGTGTGCCAGGGCAAGTTTTTCCGCCTGAGTAAGGTGTTCTTCCACATACTTTTCGGGCGACGCAATGCCAGCCTGTAGGAGCGCACGAACCCCGACGGGATGGATGCGCCGCTGCTCGGCTTCGGTGGAGAACAATCTCAGATTTACCTGCAGCGAACCCTTTTTGGCAGATTCCGTCTTTGGCCTGGTTGCTACCAGAGCGGGGAAGGCACGAACCACGTTCCCGGCCAACTTGCTTTCAACATGGTTTGGCAGTTCATCGAAGTCCCAAACGGTAACGTCGTCTCGTTCTATGGGGGAGTGCGCCTTCTCTGCAACCGTGGCAACTGCGTCACGAGTGGAATCTGCCAGCTTGGTCTGCAGCGCCTGCAGATTGGTTCCCAGTCCAAGAGTGCGGCCATTGGCATCCACCACTCGGTAGGTCATGCGCTGGGCATCGGTGAACTTGGAGGTGTCAAAGTCGGCTGCGGTAATGCGGATGCCCGAGAGGTTTTGCAGGCTAGCGGCAACGGTAGTGAAGACATTTCCCTTGGGCTCGGCCGGCAGGCCCGCAACCACCTTCGCCGCCCAGTCTGCGGCTGGGACAACATTGCGACGCAGGTTTTTGGGGAGCGACTTAATCAGGTTTGTCACCAGGTCTAAGCGCATGCCCGGCACGAGCCAGTCGAAGCTCTCAGGATCAAGCGACGCCAATACCGGCAGCGGAACGTCAACCGATACGCCATCGTCCTTGGCGCCTGGGTCAAAGCGGTAGCGCAGGTTGAACTTTTGGCCAGCACTGGTCCATTCGCGAGGCAGTTCGCGCTCGTCCGGCGCCGCCTCGGCTTCGCCAATCAGGTCCTCGCGGGTCATGTTGAGTAACTTGGGGGTGGAGTTCTTGGCCTGCTTCCACCAGCCCTCGAAGCTTCTGGTCGAAACCACTTCGGCCGGAACGCGGGCATCATAGAAGCGATAGATATCGTTGGAATCGGGTGCCAACTGAGGTTTCCGGGCACGGTCCGCGGCTGCCTCAAGTTGTTTGATTAGCGCCCGATTCTCGCGGTCGAAGGCCTGTTTCGAATCCCAGTCGCCATCTACCAGTGCGTGTCTGATGAAGAGCTCACGGCAGTAACCGGCGTCGATGCGGGCAAACTGCATCCGGCGATTGGCAACGATTGGGACACCGAAAAGCATTACTCGTTCGTAGGCAACTACCGCACCCTGGTTTTTCTCCCAGTGTGGTTCGCTATAGCTGCGCTTACACAAATCGCCGGCAAGCTTTTCGGCCCAGGCTGGGTCGATTGCCGCATTCATCCGTGCGAACAGGCGGCTGGTTTCGACCAGTTCGGCGCTCATCACGGCGGCCGGTGGTTTTTTGGCTAGGGCCGATCCGGGGAAGATCACAAACTTTTGGTTGTTGGATCCCAGATACTCGCCTCTTGGTTTGGAGTCGTTCGCTTTGGCATCGGGAGCATTGCGAGCGCTTGAGGCGTTCTTGGTTTCGGTGGTAGCGCGCACCCCGATCTGGCTGAGCATTCCCGCCAGTAGGCACTTGTGGATGCCATCGGGGTCTATTTTGGGGCTTTCAAAATCGAGGTTTAGCGGCTTTGCCACCTGACGCAACTGACGAACCAGGTCGTGCCACTCTCTGATTCTCAGATAGTTGAGGTATTCCTGTTTGCAGAGCCTTCGGAATGCCGAAGAAGAAAGCTCCTTTTGCTTCGCTTCGACATAGTTCCAGAGGTTTAGCAGGGTTAGGAAATCTGAGGTTGGGTCGGTGAATCTGGCGTGAGCTAGATCTGCCTGCGGGCGTTTCACAATGGGCCGCTCGCGCGGGTCTTGGATGGTCAAGCCGGCAACAATGACCATGACCTCTCGGGTGAGTCCCGGTTCTTTAGACGCAAGGAGCATCCGAGCGAAACGAGGTTCAATGGGCAGCCTGGAAAGCGCCTGCCCGGTCTTGGTCAGCCGGATGCCTGAGTTCTTGCCGGCGGAGTTAGGGTCATCTTGGATGGCGCCCAGCTCGCGCAGCAGCCCCAGCCCATCTTTGACGCCTCGCGCATCCGGCGGCTGTAAAAATGGAAATCTAGTGATGTCTCCAAGCCCAAGGCTTGCCGCCTGCAGAATCACCGATGCCAGGTTGGTGCGCAGAATCTCGGGATCGGTGAACTCGGGTCGTGCGTTGAAGTCTTCCTCCGAATAGAGCCGGATCACGATGCCGTCGCTGGTTCGGCCGGCGCGACCGGCTCGCTGGTTTGCGCTAGCCTGCGAAATGGCTTCGATTGGCAGGCGTTGAACCTTGGCTCGGGGCGAATAGCGAGAAATTCTTGCCGTTCCGGTGTCGATGACGTACTTGATTCCTGGAACGGTGAGCGAGGTCTCGGCAACGTTGGTGGCCAGGATGATGCGCCTGCGCAGTCCAACCATCTTGCTGGACTCAAAAACTCGATGCTGGTCGGCCGCGCTAAGTCGGCCATAGAGCGGCAGCACTTCGGTGCCCTTGGCCAAAACCCCGCCGACTATCGATCCTTCGATTGCATCCTGGGCATCGCGGATCTCCGATTCGCCACTGAAGAACACCAGCACATCGCCGAGGGCCTCTTGCTCCAGTTCTTTCAGCGCGCCCATGATGCCGTCCACATAGTCGTCACCGGTTGTGGCGGCATCGGGGTCGTCATCCTCGGAGGTGTCTGCGTCAAGCGGCCGATAGCGGTATTCGATGGGGTAGGTGCGGCCTGAAACCTCGATGATCGGGGCGTCGTTGAAGTGGCGGCTGAAAGACTCGGGGTCGATGGTGGCCGAGGTGATGATCACCTTGAGGTCGGGCCGCTTTGGAAGCAGCTGCTTGAGGTATCCCAGCAGGAAGTCGATGTTTAGCGACCGCTCGTGAGCCTCATCGATGATGATTGTGTCGTACTGGGAAAGCTTGCGATCCCGCTGCAAGGCGTTCAGCAGGATTCCGTCGGTCATCACCTTGACCTTGGTTTTTGCGCTCGAGGTATCGGTGAAACGAACCTGATAGCCAACCAGACCGCCAAGCTCGGTGTTCAGTTCTTCGGCGATGCGCTCGGCCACCGCGCGAGCTGCGATTCGTCGAGGCTGGGTGTGGGCTATGCTGGTGCGCCCAAGTTCGAGGCACATCTTGGGAATTTGAGTGGTTTTACCCGATCCGGTTGCTCCGGCAATGACAACGACCTGGTGGTTCTTGATAGTCTCGAGAATCTCTTCGCGGCGCCCACTTACCGGGAGGTCTTGTGGGTAGGTGATTGCCAGGCTTTCCATCGTTGTTCAATTCAACTACACTTAGAGGTAACAACGGCGAGGGCTGCGGTCTTTATTCAGGTAAAGATTCAAGGCCGTTATCGACGGGGTCGCTTTCACAGCCATCCATTCGTTGGGTGGCTTTTTTAGTTCCCGCACGATTCGGTGAGTCAGCTCCCACTTGCGGTTGAGCAAATACCAAACTCAAAGGATAAAAACATGTCTGATTTCAAGCTCGTCGGTACCGTCCGTACCAAGTTCGGCAAGGGTGCTGCGCGCCAGGCTCGCTTCGCTGGCCAGACCCCAGCCGTGATCTACGGTCACAAGGCCGAGACCCGTCACATCACCGTTGACGCTCACGCTTCGGGTCTAATCCTGCGTCACAAGAACGCTCTAATCGAGGTCACCATCGATGGCAAGCCAGAGCTAGTACTGGTTAAGTCGGTTTCGAAGGACCCCGTTACCCAGATCATCGAGCACATCGACCTCGTAAGCGTAATCGCGGGCGAGAAGGTTCACGTTGAGGTTCCAGTTCACATCGTTGGCGAGAGCCTTTCGGGTACCACCATCGACCTAGAGCACAAGACCGTGAAGCTAATTGCTGAGGCAACTCACGTTCCTGAGTTCGTTGAAATCGTTTTCAACAAGGAGGGTGCTGGCCACCACGTTCTGGCCAAGGACGTAGTGCTGCCAAAGGGTGTAAGCCTAGACCTAGCTGCAGACGACCTAGTTGCTTCGGTAGTAGCTACCGCAGCTGGTCACGCCGAGGAACTGGCAACCGCCTAGTCTTCAAAGCCAAGCAGCTTCCAGTAATCTGGACGCATGTCTGACACTTTTCTCGTAGTCGGGCTCGGTAACCCCGGGCCCGGCTACGCGTTTAACCGGCACAATGTTGGCCAGATGGCCATCGATATCATGGCTCAGCGAATTGGTGCAAACTTCAAGTCTCACAAGGCTGGTGCCGTGGTCGCAGAGGGGCGGCTTCGCCCCGGAGGTCCAAAAGTTATCCTGGCCAAGAGCACCGGTTACATGAACACCTCTGGTCGTCCTGTTGCTGGCCTGATGAAGTTCTACGGCGTTCCGCTGGCCAATGTTGTAGTTCTCCACGATGAGCTGGATATTCCACCACACGATGTCCGCATCAAGGTGGGCGGTGGCCACGCTGGCCACAACGGACTTCGAGACATTATTGCTGCCTGTGGTGGCACCGATTTTGTCAGGGTAAGAATCGGAATCGGTAGGCCGCCCGGCCAAATGGAAGTGGCCGACTATGTGCTCTCCAACTTTGGAACCGTCGAAAAGAAAGAGTTGCCGGTAACCCTAGAGTTGGCCGCCGATGCTGCCGAGAGTGTTGTGGCTGAAGGGGTTGCCGCTGCTCAGCAGCGTCACCACGGTAAGTAGCCTGGCCGCCGGCCTCTAGCGAGTCATGGTGTCGATAATTTGCTGCTGCATCCAAACCAGAAACAGCGGGATGCCAAGCATGATTGCAATCAAAATGATCCAGAGCAAGGCCATGCCCCTACTGCCTTTTCCCACGATGCTCCCCATTTTAAACTGACTGCGGTATCTAGATAGTTTTGCAAAGAAAAACCTATGTGATGGCAAAAGAGGTGCCTACCACTACGTCAGACTTGCACACGGTACCTACAATTGAAAAGTGAGTACCGCCCCACTAAAAATCTTGGCGCCCCTAATGGCACGCCTGGCGGACTCCTACCCGTTTGCCAAAGTCCAGGCCAATCTCAAGGCCAGACGGCAAGATTTGATTGCTCCACAGGGGGCACACTCGGCAATCGCCGCGACCATCGCCGAAATGCGCGCCGACTCCAAACTGGCGCGGGTGATGCTGATTGTGGTGGCAACCGGACGTGAGGGTGAAGACACGGCTGCGGCGCTGCGAGCACTGGATCCAAGCGCTGAAATCCTCGAATTTGCTTCCTGGGAGACCCTGCCACACGAGCGACTGAGCCCTAGCCCCGAGACTGTGGGTAAACGCCTCAAGGTGCTACACCGCTTGCACGAACTCGGTGGCGGTTCGGGAACCCCAGAACACCGGGCACAGCCGCAGCTAGATGTGGCGCCGAAACTTGACCACAACGTCTACGTAATTGCGTCTGTGCGTGCCGTATTGCAGCCCGTTGTGGCTGGCCTAGCAGACCACCCGCCGCTTCGTTTCGAGGTGGGCAAGGACTACATGCTTCCGCTTCTGGGCGTGAAGCTGGTCGAAGTGGCGTACCACCGAGTTGACATGGTGACCAAGCGCGGCGAGTTTGCCGTGCGCGGTGGAATCGTCGACATTTTCCCGACCACGGCCGAGCACGCGGTGCGTCTGGAATTCTTCGGCGATGAGTTGGAAGAGATCCGCCAGTTTTCGGTGAGCGACCAGCGTACCCTCCATGAGGCTCCCAACGGAGGCAAGCTCAGCGAGGTGGTCATCTACCCGGCCCGCGAAATAATCATCACGCCGAGCGTTGCCCAGCGTGCCCGCCAGATGCTGCACGAGTTTCCCAACCTCAGCACAATGTTGGCCAAGATCACCGAGGGCATGCCGGTAGAGGGCATGGAGTCGCTGGCTCCGGTCTTGGCCGACGCCATGGTCTCGTTTGCCGAGTACCTGCCCAGCGATGCCATCGTTGTGCTGTTCTCGCCGGAGAAGGCTGCCGCCCGAGCCGCAAGTCTGGTGGAAACCAACGAAGAATTTTTGCAGGCCGCCTGGGATGCAGCCATTTCGGGGTCAGAGCACGCCGATAATTCGGAACGCGCACCGATTGACCTTTCAACCGGCAGTTTTGTGAGCCTAACCGAGTTCACCGGCCAGCTCGCCAGTCGCCAACTCTTCACGCTCAGCCAATTTGGCGCCGATGACGACTCGCTTCACAACCTGGGGATGCTTGAGGTGCCAAACTTCAAGGCCACCGACATCTCGGTGGTGGATTGGATTGCCGATCAGGCCAAGAACGGCCAGTTAGTTGTGATCAGCGCAGAGGGACACGGCACCGCGGAGCGCCTGGCCGAGCAACTGGCCGCAGCCAGGATCGATGCTCACCTGGTAGCCGAATTGCCGGCAAAGCTCAGCAGCGGCATCTTTGTGGTGCAGACACCGCTGCGCAAGGGATTCGTCTCTCCCGAGGGCAAGCTCATTGTCATCACCGAAAACGATTACTACGGCAAGACCGCCAACTATGTCAGCCCATCGGCCAGGAAAATTGCTGCCAGACGTGGCCAAACCGTAGACCCGCTGACGCTGAAGGCAGGCGACTACGTGGTGCACGAGATTCACGGTATAGGCCGTTTTGTGGAGATGATTCAGCGTCGATCCGGTGCCGGAAAGCAGCAGAACATGCGCGAGTTTTTGGTCATCGAGTTTGCACCATCTAAGCGCGGTGCTCCGGCAGATAACCTCTACGTGCCCACCGATCAGCTGGATTACCTAACCAAGTATGTTGGTGGTGAGGCACCGGTTTTGTCCAAGATGGGCGGCAGCGACTGGGAGGCCGCCAAGGGCAAGGCTCGCAAGGCTGTGCGCAAGATCGCCGTCGACCTTGTCAAACTCTATTCGGCCCGAGTAAAGAGCAAGGGCCACGCCTTTGGTCCCGATACAGCCTGGCAGCGCGAGATGGAGGAGGCGTTCTCGTACGTCGAAACCTCGGATCAGCTCAACACCATCGATGAGATTAAACGCGACATGGAGCGCAGCGTGCCCATGGACCGACTTCTGGCCGGAGATGTGGGATACGGCAAAACCGAGGTGGCACTTCGCGCGGCATTCAAGGCCATTCAGGACGGCAAGCAGGTTGCCATGCTGGTGCCCACCACTTTGCTGGTTCGTCAGCACGTGCAAACCCTGCACGAACGCTTCAGCGGCTTCCCGGTGCGGGTTGAGGCGCTCAGTCGCTTCCAGACCGACAAAGAGGCGAAGCTTATTTTGGAGGGGCTCGAGACCGGTGCGGTAGACATGGTGGTCGGTACCCACCGCCTGCTTGCCGGCAACGTCAAGTTCCGCGATCTCGGGCTCATCATCGTGGATGAAGAGCAGCGCTTTGGCGTTGAACACAAGGAAAAGCTCAAGGAATTTCGTGCCAATGTGGATGTGCTCTCGATGAGTGCAACCCCCATTCCACGCACCCTAGAGATGGCCATCACCGGCATCCGTGAGATGTCTACCCTGGCAACGCCACCCGAGGAGCGGCATCCCATTCTCACCTACATCGGTGGCTACAGCGATAAGCAGGTTGCAGCCGCCATCAGGCGCGAGCTGATCCGCGAGGGCCAGGTTTTCTTTGTGCACAACCGGGTTGGCAGCATCGACATGATGGCGAAACAGCTAGCCGAGCTAGTGCCCGAGGCGCGCATCGCGGTTGCCCACGGCAAGATGAACGAGCACCAGTTGGAGCAGGTGGTGGTGGACTTTTGGGAGCGCAAGTTTGACGTTCTGGTTTCCACCACGATCATCGAAACCGGCATTGATATTCCCAACGCGAACACCCTGATTATCGATCGGGCTGAAAACTTTGGCCTGAGTCAGTTGCATCAGATTCGTGGGCGAGTGGGCCGAGGCCGAGAGCGCGCCTACGCCTACTTCTTCTACGACCCATCCAAGCCGCTCACCGAAACCGCACACGATCGACTGGCGACCATCGCCGCCAACAACGAACTTGGTTCGGGCATGCAGGTGGCACTGAAGGACCTCGAAATTCGTGGCGCCGGCAACCTTTTGGGTGGCGAGCAGAGCGGTCACATCGCCGGGGTTGGCTTCGACCTATACCTGCGCATGATCGGCGATGCGGTAGCCGAATTCAAGGGTGAGACCCGAGAGGCGCCCGCCGAACTCAAGTTGGAACTGCCGGTTGACGCCCACATCCCCGGAACCTATGTCGACTCCGACCGTCTGCGCCTCGAGGCTTACCACAAGCTCTCGGCGGCCTCGGGGGAGAAGGGCAATCGGGCACAGTTGGATGCCATCCTGGCCGAACTCGAAGACCGCTACGGTGCCGCGCCGGACTCGGTGAAGACCCTGATCGCCGTTACCGAACTGAGGCAGCAGGCCAACCGACTGGGCCTAAAGGACCTAAACGCTCTGGGCGCACAGGTAAAGCTTTCGCCAGTGAACCTAACCGAGAACGATCAGGTGCGGTTGAGTCACCTTTTCCCTGGGCTGCGCTACCTGGCCAGTTCAAAGTTGCTAACCGTTCCTGCTCCTATGACTCGGGTTACCCACGCGGTAGAGGGCGAAGACGGAATGATTGCCGCTTTCGACGAACCACTGCGCGACCAGGCAATGATTGACTGGGTCTGGGCGTTCTTGGCAAGGGTGTTCCCGCCGGCCAAGGCCTAGCAAACCCCGCACTTTGATAGACTATTGAAAACCGCACATTCGAAGGGTATTTAGCATGCATGGACTTGGCGAGGCCTTCGGATTTGCTGGCGGAATCATCGGTATTGCCACCGGATTGCCTCAAGCTATTCGCATCCGCAAGCAGGGTCACCACGATGGTTTGGCACTCAGCCCATGGATTCTGATGCTGGCAACTTTCGCTGCCTATACGGCCTACGGCCTGCTGCAGAGCAGCCCGGCGATCTGGGTTTGTAATCTGCTCACTTTCTTCACCACTGCCTTGGTGGTCACCGCAGTCAAGGGAAACGGCTTCAAGGTTTGGGCGCTCATTCTCCTCGGTGGGTTGGCGAGTGCGGTTCTAATCATCACTCTGCCGCCAGTGCTGTCGAATATCGCACTGCTGATTCTTACCGCCAACCGACTGCCGCAACTGGTGCGCACCTGGCTCAACCGCCATACCGCCATGGTCAGCGCCGTGTCCATTTCATCGCTTGTAGTTGCGTTCACCTCGATGGCATGTTGGGGTCTCTACGCCATTTTCACCGGCAACAACTTCATTATGCTGACCACTTCGGTGGCAATGCTCATTACTATTGCAACGACCCTACTTGAAGCCCACATCGCGCGCCTGGCCAAGCAGGCCCACCTCGCCTAGTTCTGCCAAACTTGAGGTATGACAAACCTCGATGAACTGATTGCAGTAGCTCACAAACTCCGCGCTCCGGGCGGTTGCCCATGGGACGCCGAGCAGACTCATGAAAGCCTGGTCAAGTACCTGCTGGAAGAGACCTACGAGCTAATCGAGGCCCTGGAGAGCGGCAACCGTGAAGAGATCATGGAAGAGCTTGGCGATGTGCTGTATCAGGTGGTCTTCCATAGCGATCTTGCTGCCGTTGGTTCGTTAGGTGAGCCCTTCGACATTCAAGACGTGGCCAAGCTGAGCGCAGACAAAATGCGTGGTCGCCACCCGCACGTCTTTGGCACCCCAGAAGAGTTGGAAAAGTATGCGGCCAACACCGGCGACGAGGTGATGCTCAACTGGGACGAGCACAAGAAGAAGGAAAAGCCAGAGCGTGAAAGCGTTCTGGACGGCATTCCGCAGGCTCTGCCGGCCCTAGCCTTGGCCGACAAGGTGATTGGCAAGGCACAGAAGATTGGAATGATCCCCGAGGGCGATACCAACGCCGGCCTTCCGATGGACAGCGAAGAGGTGCTCGGTGGCTTGCTGCTCACCATCGTGGCCGATGCCCGGGCCAAGGGCCTGGACCCCGAACGCGCACTGCGCGAGGCAACTCGCGAACTTCAGGTGGCCATCCGTGCCAGCGAACTCGATCTGGCGGGCGCCTTTGATGCCGGTCTAATCCAGCTGGAAGACATCTAACTGCACTTCATTCGGTAGCCGAGTGCCCACCGAATAGAACAGTTTCTGATTTATGTCTGGGCGGTTGGCAACTGTGGTCATCCGGATTCCGGTTCGGAAGTAAACCTTGCCAGACTCATCCACATGTCGGATTCCGCTGGATTCAACCTCAACCGTTTCGCCGGTTTCTAGTTGAAGTGCGTAGTGGGCGGTTAGCGAGACCGTGCCATCGGCGTGAATCCACTGCCAGTCGGTGCCCGGCAGGATGGTGCCCTTGCCCAACGGCCCAGTGACGCTGCCGCCCATGATTGGGACCATGCGACGGTGGCCAATGGCTACCTGTCCCAGGTCAACGATGTCTGCTACCTCGATCAGAAATGTGGCGAAGGGCTGCTGGCTTGAGCTGTTTATGTTGCTTGGGTCGGATGCCATTAGCCGCGTCCCTCCACAAAAGTCGCATCCCAACTGGCTCGCTTGCTGAGGCCCTCGGGGTCAAATCCGGCCACCTTTTTGTAGTGGTTGGCAATATCTTCCAGTTCCACCTGTGGGACAACTTCATTGATTTGGTTGAAGCCGTGAGGTGCTCGTTCGTGGGCAAGCTGCATAACCAGTTCGGGGCCCATTCCGCGGTTTGCCAACTGCAGTGCGCGAGTCTTAGGGATGCGCTCTTCCTCATAAAACTTAAGGGCCTCGGTCACCGAATAGTGGCAGAGCGCATAGGTCAGCACTCGCGCGTCTAGCACGGCCTGCGAGGTGCCGTTGGAGCCCACGGGGTAGGCGGGATGGGCGGCATCGCCAAGTAGCACGGTTCGGCCACGCACCCAGCTGTCGATTGGGTCACGGTCTGAGAGCGGATACTCCAAAACCTCATCGGCCTGAGTGATTAGGTCGTGCACGTTCAGCCAACCCCAGTTCCAGGTTTCAAACAGCGCGGCAAAGCGCGAGACCGGAACTGCTCGGTTCCAGTTTTGCTGCAGGTCGGTCTTGGTTGGGTCAATCTGTTCGGCAATCCAGTTGATGGCCTGCAGGCCGTCGGCTTCTACCGGGCCAATGGGGTAGGCCACAAACTTGTGAGCCCGGTGACCGGCCATGATCATCGAACGCTCTGTGAGGAACGGCTTGGCCCGGCTCACTCCGCGCCAAAGAATTGCGCCATTCCAGATCGGCTCGCCCTCATCGGGTAGCCAGTTGGCGCGGATGGTGCTCTTGATGCCGTCGGCTGCAATCAGCAGGTCACCCTCAAAGGTGCCGTTATTGGTGGTTACAACAACCTTGTGGCCCACTGTCTCTTCACTGAGGACCCGGGTGCCGGTGATGATGGCGTTGTCACCCAGGCGCTCGCGGACGCGCTGGGCAAGGCGAACCTGGAAGTAGCCGCGGTGGATGGAATACTGTGGCCACTCATAGCCGGCGGCAGTGCCGCGGGGCTCGCTCCAAATGGTGGATCCAAACTGGTTCACGTAGGTTAGGTCCGCGGTGCGCACACCGATTTCTTCAAGGTCTTCGGCAAGGTCCAGTTCCGTGAGTTCGCGAACGGCATGGGGCAGAAGGTTGATGCCTACGCCAAGGGGTTTGATTTCTTGCGCGGATTCGAGGCAAACCACATCGGTTATTCCGGCTTTGTGAAGGGCAAGTGCCGTGATTAGGCCGCCCATACCGGCTCCAGCGATGATGACGCGCATAGAAAAACTCCTTTGTTTCTAAAGGGAGTTTACCTTTCGTGTGATTGGTTAGTTGGCACACAAACCATTTCGACTTCCGGTTATGTCACTTAAATACTTTTGGGTTCGCTGTGCCAAAATTGAGCCATGGCTAAAGACGTAAACCCTCCTCGCGGAAACCGCGATTTCCTGCCGCTCGAGAAGCAGAAGCGCGAGCAGGTGCTTGGGGTAATCGTCGACACCTATCGATCCCACGGTTTTCAGCAGATCGAGGCGCCGGTCATGGAAGATCTGGCTCGCCTCACATCGGGGCAGGGCGGCGATAACGAGAAGTTGGCCTTCCGGGTTATGAAACGCGGCGAGGAACTGAGCCGTGCCATTGCAGCTAACGGAGACACCAACCCGGATGAAGAAGCCGGAGCCGACAACCTGGCAGACCTGGGCCTGCGCTACGACCTAACCGTGCCACTTACCCGCTACTATGCCACCAACTTCAGCAAGTTGCCAAAGGTTTTCAAGGCCATCCAGACTGGCCCAGTATTCCGCGCGGAACGCCCACAGAAGGGTCGTTACCGTCAGTTTGTGCAGTGCGACATCGACATCATCGGTGATAACAGCGAACTTGCTGAGATCGAACTTTTGAACGCCAGCCTCGACGCGCTTGCCGCTATCGGGCTTGCCGACGCCACTATTCGCGTCAACCACCGTGCGCTTCTCACCGCCAACATTCAGGCTTTGGGTGTTGAGGAGGCCGATGCATCCAGCGCAATGATCACAATCGACAAGCTGGACAAGCTTGGTATTCAGGGCGTTGTAGCCGAGATGAATGAGAAGTTTGGTGGGGCAGTGGCCGCCATGACCGGCCAGTGGCTGCACAACATCGCCGATGACAAGGAAATTCCAGAGGCGATCGCCAACATCTTCACCCTTGTGGGTGCAGTTCACGCCGACAAGTTGCGATTCGACCCGACCCTGGTGCGAGGCATGGGCTACTACACCGGCGCCATCTTCGAGATTGAGCACCCTGAGAGTGGATCCTCCATTGGTGGCGGTGGCCGTTACGACGGCATGGTGGGTCGCTGGCTTGGCACCGATGTGCCGGCGGTTGGTATTTCCATCGGCTTTGAACGGGCGGTTGACCTGGTTGGTGATGATCTGACCTCAGAGGCTTCGGGTATCGTGCTTGTCATCGATGATGAGCCAGCCGCAATTGCTGCCGGTCTTCGTCTGCAGGCCCAGTTGATTGCCACAGGCGAGGAGCAGGTGCGGCTAGAGCGTCGACCAAAGAAACTCAACCTGCTGCTAGAGAACCTGGCCGGTCACGGCTTTGGCCGGTTCGCCTTTGTTTCGGCCGAAATGGCCTCGGTTGCAGACCTGGAGATCAAAAACATCGCCTGATTTTTATATCGAAAACGATATAAAGTTTGCTATCTTTTATATCGAAAGTGATATCTAGAGGCGGTGAACAGTGGATCTGGTGACTCGTGCTGCGCGCTTCCAAAAAGCTGGTCATGCCTCCATAAAGGGCATTGCATCTAAAAGTGGTCTAAAGCAATCGAATATCTCGCTGCTTCTAAACAAGTCCCGTGTACCACGGTTAGACACCTTCGAAAGATTGCTAAAAGCAATAGGTTTAAGGGCAGTCCTGGCCCCCTCTGTGGGCGTCACCGCCAGTGAGTCTGCCTGGCAAATTGAGCATGCACTCGCACAAGGCAACCTTGAACTTGCCCGTCGCTGGCTCTATGAGTTGGACAACAGTCTCAATACGGCAGATACATTTGAGGAACTTGCTTCGGTTGCTCTCGAAAATCCTCCCACCACCGGCAATCGTGATTGGGATGCTGTGATTGCGGGGTTAGTTGATTACCGATTTAAGCGCAGCGGAAACAAGAGCCCAAGTTGGACCCTCGCCACAATTAAGCCAATGGATTCACATGCTGGTATTGCTACCTGGGTAGGCGTAGGCACCCAGCTGCAATCGCTCCAAGAGCTTTACAAAAGTGATCCAAGTTTCCTCAAACGGGGTGTGTTTTTCGCGCTCGAAGATTTGAGTCACTCATAGTGGCCGGCGTTTTATCTGAGTCGTCGCTGACCGCAGCGCTGGAAAGATTTGCCGCACTCGTTAGCGAGCGAACTGAAGCTGAACACGTTTTTATTGCTGGCGGAGCCGCAATGTTGCTGCAATTTGGAGATGGAAGACCATCAACGTCCGATGTGGACGTTCGCTTCAAACGCTTGGAGCAATATTCGGATTTTGTTGCAAAAGTAGCTGGTGAACTCGACCTAGGCGCGAATTGGCTGAACACCAAAATGGCAGGTTATTTCAGTGTGCAAGAGCAAAACCAGGATTGGGTCTTGTGGCGGCAGATCGGCAAAGTAACTTTTTATCTAGCCTCGATCGAATACCTACTAGCTATGAAGCTCAATGCTGGCAGACCCGGCAAGGATGGCCAGGATTTAAAATTGTTGGCAGATGAAATTGGTATTTCATCAATCGAGCAAGCTGTGGCAATTTACGCAAGGTATTACCCAGGAGAAATACCAAGCGAGCGCACTGCCAAATTATTTCAAACGCTTTTGGGATCCAGCAGCCCAGAATAATAAATGTCGGAGGCTTGCCCTAACTTCTCTTTTAGATAGGAGAAGGCAATGGGCAACATAGATGCAACGGCAATATCGGCAGAGGTACTTCCGCTAAAACTGCGTTCAACCTGGCAAAACAATGGTGTGTTTTCGGGCATAGAACTCGACTACCAGTTCGCGCTCAAGCACCATCATTTCTACGATGGTGGCGAGTGCTTCCACCACTTCGATGAGGCTGCCCTTTGGCAGTGTTTGCGAGACCTAGGCATCGAACACTTCGAAAACTCGTGGCAAGAAATGGGCCGCCTCTTTGAAGCTGGCCGTGCGCCGCAGGTAGATGCCTGGATAGAGGCAAACTGCAAAACTCTGGCTTCCTATTACAACGCTGCCTAAACGCGCATTACTAATGGGTTAACTTGTCCACTATGTGAACAAGCCCAAGTAAACTTGAAACCGATCACAACGAAGTTTTCGGCGTCAATTGCGCCATTTTCCATTTTTGGTGGTCTGCGAGGCCACCTACATCAAAGAGGAGACAACCTTGTCCATCATCGAAGCCATTGGCGCTCGCGAAATCCTAGACAGCCGCGGAAACCCAACCGTTGAGGTTGAGGTACTGCTAGAAGACGACTCTTTCGGTCGTGCGGCAGTTCCATCGGGTGCATCTACCGGTGCATTTGAGGCCCACGAGAGCCGCGATGGCGACAAGGGTCGCTACCTGGGCAAGGGTGTTCTTGGTGCGGTAAAGGCTGTCATCGAGACCATCGGCGACGACGAAGACGGCATCGTCGGTTTCGACTCGCGCGACCAGCGCCTAGTAGACGCAGCGCTTATCTCGCTAGACGGCTCGGCAACCAAGAGCAACCTCGGTGCCAACGCAATCCTCGGTGTATCGCTGGCCAACGCCCGTGCAGCCGCAGAAAGCACCATGCAGCCGCTGTACCGTTACCTTGGCGGCCCAAACGCTTACGTACTTCCAGTTCCACTGATGAACATCATCAACGGTGGCGCACACGCCGACACCGGTGTAGACATCCAAGAGTTCATGATCGTTCCACTTGGTGCAGAGACCTTCTCTGAGGCACTTCGCTGGGGTGTTGAGGTTTACCACGCACTCAAGGGCCTGCTACACAGCAAGGGTCTAAGCACCGGCCTGGGCGACGAGGGTGGCTTTGCCCCTGAGCTGCCAACCAACGCGGCAGCACTAGACCTAATCGCCGAGGCTGTAGCCAAGGCCGGTTACAAGCTGGGCACCGACATCGCACTTGCACTAGACGTAGCCTCCACCGAGTTCTACTCGGAGGCAACCGGCAAGTACACCTTCGAGGGCAAGGAGCGCACTAGCGACGAAATGATCGCTTACTACGCAGACCTCGTAGCAAACTACCCGCTGGTTTCGATTGAAGACCCTCTGGCCGAGGACGACTGGGCTGGCTGGACCAAGATGACCGCCGAGCTTGGCAACAAGGTTCAGCTGGTTGGAGACGACCTATACGTAACCAACCCTGCACGTCTGCAGAAGGGCATCGATGAGGCTGCCGGTAACGCCATCCTCGTCAAGGTAAACCAGATTGGTACCCTAACCGAGACCCTAGACGCAGTTTCGCTGGCACAGCGTCACGGCATGAAGGCAATCATCTCGCACCGCTCGGGCGAGACCGAAGACACCTTCATCGCAGACCTAGCAGTTGCCACCAACGCCGGCCAGATCAAGACTGGTGCACCTGCTCGTTCAGAGCGCGTTGCAAAGTACAACCAGCTTCTTCGCATCGAAGAAGAGTTGGCCGATGCAGCCCTATACGCAGGCCGTGGGGCATTCCCACGTTTCAAGGCCTAGTTCCACGGGTTTACACACCCGCGGTCTTAACCTAGAACAATGAGCCAAAAGCAGCCGCGCCCTCCTGTCAGCAGGAGGGCGCGTTCTGCGTCTCAGGCACCCCGCTCAAGGGCCGCAGCCGCAGCCAACGCTACTCGCGGCAGTCGCACCTTCAAGGCGGCAGCCACCGAATCAGCAGCGGGACAGTGGTTTCGTTCGATGCATCTGTCGCTAGAGATGGTGACCATCTTGGCAATAGTCGTCGTGGGTATCCTTGCCCTTGCGCCACAGGCCCAAATCTGGTTCCAGCAGCGTCAACAAATTGCCGACTACCAGGCTCAGGTGCAACAGGCCAAGGCAGACCTGGCCAAAATGAAGGTAACTCGCACCCGCTGGGAAGATCCGGTCTACATTCGCTCGCAGGCTCGCGATCGCCTCTACTACGTTTTGCCCGGTGAAGTCAGCTACCTGGTCATGGACCAGGGCGGAATCAACACCAGCGATGTCTCGGGCACAATGGGTGCCAAGCTTGCGGCTCAGCGAAACACCAGTGAAATTTCTTCATCCATCCTGCGCACCAAGAAAAACTGGGTGAACTCCATCATGGAATCGTTCATCCGGGCCGGGTTGGAAGAACCAAAAACAACTAGCGCCACTGCGCCGGTCGGAAAGTAACAATGCCACTCACCCCAGCAACAGCCGAAGACATCGCAGAGGTCTCGCGTCAACTTGGCCGCCCTGCCCGCGACATCGTTGCCATCGCTGCCCGTTGTGTCTGTGGCAAACCAACCGTGGTCCAGACCAAGCCACGCCTCGCAGACGGCACTCCTTTTCCTACCGTTTACTACCTGACCCATCCGGCCGCCACCGCCGCGCTCAGCACGCTGGAAGCTGGCGGTTTGATGGTGCAGTATCAAGACCGTCTGGCCGAAGAACCAAATTTTGCCGCCGCCTATCAGGCTGCGCACGAGGCCTACATTCGAGACCGCGACAAGGTTGCTGCGGAAGAAGGAATGTTGCCCGTAACGGAGATTGCCGGCATCAGTGCCGGCGGTATGCCCACCCGCGTTAAGTGTCTGCACGCACTAGCCGGACACGCCCTGGCCGCAGGGCCTGGCGTGAACCCAGTGGGCGATATTGCACTAGAAGCTTGCAGCTGGAAACCATCCATCTGCGCCTGTACTACACAAGGGATAAACTAATAAACATGCCAGCAAACAACGTAGGCGCCGCTGCGCCAAAGATCCTTATTGTCGGAGGCGGTTACGCCGGCTTCTACACCGCCAAGAAGCTTGAGAAGCACCTCAACAAGGGTGAAGCCGAGGTCACTCTAGTTGACCCACTTCCATACATGACTTACCAGCCGTTCCTTCCTGAGGTTGCCGCTGGTTCCATCGAGGCTAACCACGCCGTTGTGTCACACCGCGCCCACCTGCGCAAGACCAACATCATCACCGGCAAGGTAACCAAGGTCGACCACGCTAATAAGGTTGCAACCATCTCGGTTGAGGGTCTCGAGCCATTCGAGTTTGCCTACGACCAGATCGTCATGACCGCAGGTGCCGTAAGCCGTACCTTCCCAATTCCAGGTGTCGCCGATGTTGCAATCGGTATGAAGTACATCGAAGAGGCCGTAGAAGTTCGAAACCGACTGACCCGCAACTTCGATAAGGCTGCAAACCTACCTGCTGGTCCAGAGCGCGACCGCCTGCTCACCGTTACCGTAGTTGGCGGTGGCTTTGCCGGAATTGAAACTTTTGCAGAGCTTCGCTCGCTGGCTAGTGCACTCATCAAGTTCTACCCAACAATCACCTTCGCCGATGTCCACTTCCACCTCATCGAGGCAATGGGTCGCATCATGCCTGAGGTAGCTTTGCCAACCGCAGAGTGGGTTATCGACAACCTAGACGCACGCGGTGCCAAGATTCACCTGAACACCCAGCTCCAGTCTGCCGTTGGCGGCAAGATCGAGCTCTCAACCGGCATCAGCTTCGAGAGCGACCTGATTGTCTGGACCGCAGGCATGATGGCCAACCCAATGGTTCGCACCACCGACTTCCCACTGGACGACCGTGGCCGCATCACCGGCAAGCCAACCCTTCAGATCGTCAACGGCGAAGAAGTTGTGGCTGACGCCTGGACCGCCGGCGATGTCTCGGCAATCCCAGACCTTACCGGTAAGGGCGTAGGCGGCTTCTGCGTGCCAAACGCTCAGCACGCTGTTCGTCAGGCCAAGCTGCTTGCCAAGAACATCGTTGCTTCGCTTCGCGGCGAGGGTATTAGCGAGTACATCCACGAGAACCTAGGTGCAGTTGCTGGACTAGGCCTCGGTGTAGGCGTTTACCAGTGGCGCAAGCTGGCTATCAAGGGCTTCATTGCCTGGTTCATGCACCGCGGCTACCACGGTCTTGCTATGCCAATGTGGGAGCGCAAGCTTCGTGTAGTAGGCGACTGGGTAAGCCAGTTCTTCCTGCGCCGCGACATCGTGGGCACCCCAGAGGTAAAGACCCCTCGCTTACAGTTCGAGACCTTCGCGTCTCGTCCAAAGGCCTAAAGCTTTAGACATTCGCCCGGGTCTCGCAAGAGGCTCGGGCGTTTGTGCTTCAAAGCCCCTATATCCCAATGGCAGAGGAAGACGACTTAAAATCGTTTCAGTGTCGGTTCGAGTCCGACTAGGGGCACAAAATGAAAAAGACCACCTCGTGTGGTCTTTTTAATTTTTGGTTCCAAGTGGGTGCGAGAACTGCGCTCTGGGCCCACGCCGGTTGTCGACAATCTTTGATTGTCGGCGGGCGGGGAGCGGTTCGCGAGGGGCACAAACGCCCCAACCGTTAACCGGGGGGTTCTTGGTTCGCAGGCCCGCTGCACTTTGCTGAGAGTTGTCTGGGAACTGCCTTAGGTGTCGGCAGTTAGTCGTACCATAAACATGGAAGCAAATCATCGGGCCCTACCCTGTGGTTGGCAGTCGCCAAGTGGGCGTCGCCGTGCATCCAAGGAGCAGAATCTTTATGGATATCGCACTTTATGTCGTCATTGGCCTAGTTGTTATCGTCGGCATTTACCTGTGGTCTACCTACAATGGCCTTGTTACTCTCAACGTGCGCGTGGACGAGGCCTGGAGCGACATCACCGTGCAGCTAAAGCGCCGCGCAGACCTAATCCCTAACCTGGTCGAAACCGTCAAGGGTTATGCAACCCACGAGTCCACCGTTTTTGACAACGTCACCAAGGCTCGTGCCGCCACCGTTTCGCCACAGGTGCTTGCTCACCCAGCCGCCGCCGCTAAGGCCGAAGGCGAGTTCGCCGGCGCCATGAAGAGCCTTTTCGCAGTCGCCGAAGCCTACCCTCAGCTTCAGGCAAACCAGAACTTCCTGCACCTACAGAGCGAAATCTCAGACACCGAAGACAAGATCATGGCTGCCCGTCGTTTCTACAACGGTGGCGTTCGCGAGTTCAACACCAAGACCAAGACGTTCCCAAACAACATCTTTGCCCGCAACCTAGGTTTTGCTTCCCGCGAGTTCTTTGAAGTGGCTGACACCGCTGCAATTCAGGATGCCCCACAGGTCAAGTTCTAAGGTCTTAGCCCCAAACTATGTACAAAGCTATTGCTGCCAATAAGCGCAACACCTGGATTATTATCGGACTGTTTGTCGCACTTATTGCCGGGTTATCCATCTGGTGGGGTCAAGCCACCGGAAATGGTTCGGGCGCAATCATGGTCATCGTGATTGCCGGTTTTTACACGCTCATTCAGTACTACGCTGCGGGCTCAATCGCGGTGATGATGTCTGGTGCTCAGCAGATTGAGAAGTCCGACAATCCGCGCCTGTGGAACACCGTAGAGAACCTGGCAATAACCGAGGGCCTACCTATGCCCAAGGTCTACATCATCGACGACCAGGCCCCAAATGCTTTTGCCACGGGCCGAGACCCAAAGCACGCCATTGTGGCCGCCACCACAGGTCTGTTGGCAATCATGGACGACAGCGAACTTGAGGGCGTTATGGCCCACGAGATGAGCCACGTAAAGAACTACGACATCCGCGTCAGCACAATCGTCTTCGGTCTGGTTTCGGCAATTGGCATTATTGCCGACATGGCAATCCGCATGGCAATGTTCAGCAGCATGTTCAGTGGTGGAGACCGCGACCGCGATCGCAATGACAACGGTCTGGGTCTTGTTACCTTGCTGGTTGGACTGGTTGCCAGTCTCATCGCGTTCCTAATCGGTCCGCTGGTGCAGGCTGCCGTCTCGCGCCAACGCGAGTACCTAGCAGACGCCACCGGTGCCGAGATCACACGCTACCCGGAGGGCTTGGCAAGTGCCTTGGCCAAGCTGGGGCAGTATGGTCGCCCCATGCGCAGGGCAAACTCGGCCATGGCACACCTCTACATTGCAGACCCGATCAAGCCCGGCTTAGTGGAGCGTGCCTTCAGCACCCATCCGCCAATCCCAGAGCGAATCGCACGGCTAAAGAAGATCGGCGCCGGGTTCTAGTCGGCTCACTATTGGCCTACGGTGTGTAGCCCAACCGAAAGATCGTGTGCCAGCGTACCAACTGGCTCGACTACAACACCGTTGAGCCCTTGCCAGTTGCACACGGTCAGCAGATGTCTGGCCAGGTCGGTTCCGAGAGCAATAACCTCTAGCGGGTCAATGCCGGGCTCAACCCAGGCAGACTGAACCCTCAGCACGCCGGCCTGTCTGTCGCTTTTTAGGTCGACTCGACCCACCAGATTTCCATTTCGCAAAATGGGAAGCGTGTAATAACCGTAGACGCGTTTTTCTGCTGGCACATAGATTTCAATTTTGTAATCAAAGCCAAATAGTCTCTGGGCGCGATCCCGGTTCCAAATCAGAGGGTCAAACGGACTCAAAATAGTGGTGCGATTGACTGGAAGCTTCTTGAAGCCCGGATCATTTTCAATTGCGATCCGACCTCGGGTACCCAGGTATGCAGGTTCCTTCCATCCCTGTACCTTCACGGCAGTGAGGTCTTTGGCTTCAAGCAATTCCTCGAATGCCTGCTTAAATCCGGCCTTGTCCGCCACCGCCTTTTGACGGTGGTAGTCGGCGATGTCCTTCTGGGTTGCAACTCCAAGTGCATCGATGGCCTGTCTTATCAGGGCCTTGCGGCTGGCAATCTCTTTGGAGGTTCTCAGCGCAATCAGCACGGCTTCGGGCAATACCTGCTGAGGTAGCGCGTATCGACGATTGAAGTTGTCTCTGCCAGCGCTGGTTAGTTTGCCAGTAATGAACAACCACTCCAGCCCAAGCTTTACATCGCTCCAGCCCCACCAGGTGCCATGTCGCTTATTGCGATCATGCTCAATCTGTGAAACCGTCAGCGGGCCCTTGTCCGTTAGCTCGGCCAAAATCCATTTGAGTAGCGGTTTGTTTTCGGCCGCAAATCGCGCCCATCGCCCATCGCCGTTTTTCGCGGCGTCCATGCGCCACTTGTAAAGTGGCAAACTTTCGACCGAAATGATCGAGGCCTCATGCGCCCAATATTCAACAAACCGGGGTTGAGCTTCCTCGGCTTGATCAGGCGGCGCAAATAACCCTAGGGCATCCTTCTCAAATGCCCCTACCCGGCTGAACACGGGCATGAAATGGGCTCGCTCAAACACATTGACACTGTCTATCTGTAGCAGCCCCAGTCGATCGATCACGTCTATTGGCGTTCGAAGGTTTTCATTGAGTCCGAGGGTGCTCAAAGTAAGCTGGCGCGCCTCGGTAGTGCTCAGGTTCAGCATCTGCCAACCTCTCAAACTAGACTTTTACCAGCATAAATAAGAAACGGGTACTCATGACATCGCACGCTCCGGTAGTTGTTCCAACTCTGCGAGATTTCGAAGACGCCCGCAAGATTGTCTCTGAAATTGCCACCGAAACTCCTGTGCTGCACAGCGCCTATCTTTCGGGGGAGTGTGGGGCCGAGGTATACCTAAAGGCCGAGAACTTGCAGCGAACCGGTGCCTACAAGTTGCGCGGCGCCTACAACCGCATTTCCAAGCTCAGCCCAGCCGAACGCGAACGTGGCGTGGTCGCGGCCAGCGCCGGCAATCATGCCCAGGGAGTGGCACTTGCCAGCAGCCGCTTGGGCATCAAGGCGACCATCTTTATGCCGGTGGGGGCAAGCCTTCCTAAGGTTCAGGCCACCCGCGGTTATGGGGCAGAGGTTGTCCTAACCGGTGCCAACTTTGCCGAGGCCCTCAAGGCGAGTCAAGAGTTTGCCAGGCAGTCGGGGGCAGTATTCATTCCGCCTTTTGACAACATCGATGTCATCACCGGACAGGGAACCGTCGCGCTTGAGATTCTGGAGCAGGTTCCAGATGTGGAAAACATCATTGTTGCCATCGGTGGCGGTGGACTGGCCGCGGGTGTTGCGGTTGCCGCCAAACTTGAGGCTGCCCGCCAGGGTCGCAAGATAAAGATCTATGGTGTACAGAGCGAACACGCCGCTGCCTATCCGCCTAGCCTGGAGGCCGGCCACGAGGTTGAGATCAAGACCACTCCAACCATCGCCGATGGAATCGCGGTATCAAAGCCGGGCCACATTCCATTCGAACTCATCAAGCAACACATCGACAAGGTTGTGACCGTTTCCGAGAATGACATTGCCAAGGCTCTTCTTGTTTTGCTGGAGCGCGCCAAGCAGGTGGTTGAGCCTGCTGGTGCAGTTCCAGTTGCCGCACTGCTCAATCACAAGATCAAGCCCAAGGGAACCACTGTTGCCGTTCTCTCGGGCGGCAATATCGACCCACTGCTGATGCAGAAGGTAATTCAGCACGGTCTGGCTGCCACCGAGCGCTACACCAATATCAGCATCATGCTTCCTGACCGCCCGGGCCAGTTGGTGCGAACCGCAGAGGCCATTGCCTCGGTGGGTGGAAACGTTGTTGAGGTATTACACACGCGCCACGGTAACGCCCTTCAGATCAGCGCTGTAGAGCTAAATGTGAGCGTTGAGACCGGTGGTCATGAGCACCGGCTTCAGGTCATGAAGGCCCTGAAGGAGGCCGGTTTGAACCCGCACCTCAACGAGCCTCGCCTCGAGTAAGCATTGTCCAAATAGAGCTTTAACGAAAAAGGCCGGCACCCATAGGGTGTCGGCCTTTTTCAGGTTTGACTACATGTTTTCCATGCTGGCGCGGGCACCGGTGATCCAGCCAACAATTTCATCGTTGTTGGTGCTCTTTGTCTCTACATCGGCTACCTTGCGGCTGCGGTTAAGCACAACCATTCGGTTGGCAGTGCTAAAGGCGAGTGGAAGGTCATGGGTAACTAGGACCACGGCGATGTTGTTTGCAATCATGCGCTTGATCATCTGCTCAACCATCACCTTTTGCTCGTATCCCAGAGCAGCGGTAGGTTCGTCAAGCAGCAGGATTCCCTCGGCCTTTTTGCTCACGCGCACGGCGGAGCGGGCCAGGGCAACACCCTGTCGTTGGCCACCCGAGAGCATCTCTACCGGGCGAGTGAGAGTGTCAATCTTCACGCCAAGCTGGGCAACTTCGCGCTTCGCCTCCTCTTTCATAGCCTTGCGGTCCAGAAAGCCCAGCATGCCAAGCAAGCCTGGGCGAAGAATCTCTTTACCTAGCAACAGGTTGGTTGCGGTGTCTTGGGCATCTACCAGGGCAAGATCCTGGTAGACCATCTCAATTCCAGCATTTGCCGAATCGCGTGGGGAGTGAAATTCGACTGGCTTGTTGTGCACCTTGATGACACCGTGGCTTGGTTTGTGGGCACCCGAAATCACCTTGAGGAGGGTGGATTTTCCGGCACCGTTGTCGCCAAGCAGGGCAACGCATTCGCCGGGTCGAACGTTCAGATTGATGTCTGACAGCGCCCGGACATAGCCGTAGTAGAGGT